>Ga0214545_1000938_pt1 | contig 51473 bp, 34 predicted proteins | sample CNSS4metaG_FD_160064 | JGI IMG/M metagenome (GOLD analysis project Ga0214545, IMG submission 160064) | Root nodule microbial communities from cowpea collected in UCLA plant growth center, Los Angeles, California, USA - CNSS4 | ecosystem: Host-associated > Plants > Roots > Nodule | place: USA... | reverse complement strand
TAAAATGTAAAACATAAAATATATCAGCATATTTAAAATTTAAATTTGAATAAAATTATATATATATATATATATATATATATATATATATATATATATATATATATATATATATATATTTATATAGTAGTAAAAAATTATAATTGGCTAAGACCTTCAACATAAAAAAGAAATGCTTATTGTTTATGTTAATCAGTCTAAGTAGATACTTTTATTGAATAAAAAAAGTAAAAACTCAATGGATAAAGACAATGCAGCCTTCAAATGCAGATAGTTGGCATTTTTCCCGGATCGGTGTGCAATTCTATTATTGTTGTTTTATATTTTTATTTTGTAAATTTAGGTCTCACAGCCTTACAATATAAGTTATCGTAGATTTAAGTTAATTTTAGTATTTATTAAACATGTGTCTTCTTTATTAAAAATATTTATCTTTTGAATTTATATATTCTGTTGTCTTGACTTGTATGTTTGAACTAAATTAAAAAGTGAGCATAAGAAGTATTATTTGTGATATGCTATGTATTCCGTAACATTCATTCATTTAATTAAAACGGAACAGACCCATGCCTTTTACGTGGATTTATTAATGAACGCAGTAAAGTGGGTCATTCATATTTAATGGTACGTGTATGTGTTCCCCACGTGCGACAAATATAACATATCAATTAAACTACTACTAAAATATGTAGGTATTGCAAAAACCAAAATACACTATAAAATAAGTAGTTTTGGATTAAAACTTAAATGTATACAATATATCAAAATCTCAATGTATATACAGTTATACAAAAATATAATACAAGAATGCATGTAGAGTATATTTATATGCAAGATTTTTCTTAATTTCAAATTAGATTTCATTTTATATATTAAGTTTTAACATACTAAATTGTTTCAAAAATATTACCTTGATGACTATATTATTATTTTTAAATTGAAATCAACTTAAAATTTTCTGCATCTGTTATTTTAAATTTAAATTTATTTTATTTTACCTTCTTAACAGATTACATAATCTCACGTATAATATTGTTTTACTTTTATTGAATTTTCAAAATATTATTCATATAGTAATTTGATTCGCTAAAACAATATAGTAAAGTGATTTCATTTTATATGTTTAAATAATTACATACAGCACTTAAATTAGTTTTTATGTTAGTTTTGTAGCAACGTGCATAAATTTAAGCTTTATTTGAACGAGTTAAGTGATAATCGATGTGTTGTTTTGAAAATGGGATTTAGGCAATAAATCGTTAAACTAAATTAAGGTGGTCGCTAATTTAAGAGTAATATAAAATTTCATCTTAAGGTCTTAATTTATATTAAGTAAATCACATAATTTTTTGAAATTTCTTATCTGTTTTGTTTTATAGTAAGATCTTACATTTTTATAACTTCTTATTTACATTTTTTTAGAATTAATTTAACTATTATAATTAAGTATTTTTTAAGATCTATCATCTTGAGACATAAGTTTTAAACTACATGTATTGACTAATAAAGTGAGTATTAAACATACCTTAACAAATATTAAGTCTATTCATTTAGGTAGGGATTATAAAATCAAATTAAAATATTTTAAATAAAAGTATTGAATTTGAATTTTGTAAATAAGAAATATAATTAGAAGACAAAAATATTATCAAAGTCTTATCATAAAAGAAATTATCAACAATAAAAGCTAAAAGTATTCATTGACATTATATTAAGAAAACAACCTTCGTACATCTTTTACTTTTCACAGTTAAAATAGTGATCGTTATTCTATGTATGATTCAATATGATTTTGGTCCCTCAATTTTGAATGAAAATTATAATTAGTTGATTTTTGAAATTTTGGCCAAATTTAGTCTCTCAACTTCAAAATTATATGGATTTAGTTCTTTGAACCAAATTTTTTTTAGTTTAGTTGATGTTTAAAATACGTTTTATGATAATTTCTTAGCTAATATTGAAATAAAACTGTGTCAAACTGTGTAAACAATATTATCATGAAATATATTTGAAATTTTAAATAAACTTAAATAAATTTGTTTGAAAATAATAAATTCATGCCTTTCTAAAATTAAATTAAAATTTTTATTACCAAAATCATATTTAACGTTTTTATTTATGACTGCACTTGTTTCTCCCCGCTCTCTCTCCACATATATAATTTCTGGACGGAATGGAGTGTCATTAAATCTATTATTAAATAACAGTTAAATTCATTAAATAGATGAAACGTTTTAGAAGAGAAACATTGAATGAATTATACATTTATTTAAAATACAATGAATATCTGTCTGTCACGTAGAAACAGTTTTTGTTTTTGCAGTATTTTAAAACAGAATAAAACACAAAGATCCACAAGGTTTTGCATGTGATTTTGTTAACACCATAACATAAAACTCCTTCAGATTTAGTTACTGGGTTGCTACAATTCTGCAATGTTTCAACAAACAAACTTTCCTCGTTCCTCTCACCACTCATCCCCTCTCTCTCTCCATTCTTCTTCGGTTACCACACCAAACCATAATCTCTCTCTTCATTTCTTCCGCAACTAACTTCCTCACTTCTCTTCGCCTTCCAATGCTCATACCTATTCAAATACAACCTTCTCTCTCCCTCACACTCTCCCATCACTCTTTCAACATCTCACCCTTTTTTTCTTACACCCTTTTCGATCAAAATGGAAAGCAAATGGAGAAAAGTCAAGCTTGCCATTGGGATCAACACCTGTGTTCAACGTCCTAAAACCATCGACAACCCCACCTCCTCCGACCGCCTTTCCCCCTCCTCCTCCGAACACCACCGCTCCGCCGCCTCCACCACCTCCACTTCCGGTCTCCGCCTCTCCAGATCTAAATCCAAATCCTTCAAGGTTAGCATTGCCCTTTAACCTTTTCCATCTTCACAAGGGAAAGTTCGAGTCTTTTTTCCGACCCATCTTTTAAATTTCCCGTTTTGCTTGTTGTAGATTCTGATGATAATTGTTTTTACTACTTTCGTCGGGTTCATTCATTGCATTTCTTTTTACCTTTTTTTTTGTCTGTTTCAATTTAGCGTTCTGGGATTAGAGGAGATTAGGTCAAATGCTTTAAAGTAGATTGACATAGATATCTGCTACTAATCACTGATATTATTTTTATAATTTTTTTGGCATTTGTATTTGGCTATATTAATCGAAGTACCATATTATGGAAACATACCCTCTAACAAATGCATGTTCGGGAATTATTTGGATTCACCCAAAATAAATTTAAGTGACCCTGTACAAGTAATATGTTGTACTGTTTCTTCTTCTTGCTCTTGTGTTCTTCTTATTTGTGTTAATTTGTCTTTACTCTAATACTATGACTTTAAAACAGACGGTGAAAACCTATAAACCACTATGGTAAAAGGGTTGTATTGAATTTGTTGCCTTTAAACTCTTTTGTATTGTTTAACTCATTAAACTCCTTTCTTTTTTTAAGTGCTATGAATATGAAGAGTCAAACACCCCTTAATCGAGTCAGACACCCCTTAATCGTTGATTGTGAAAATCTCAGCTGCTAATTAAGAAAAAAATACGCACCGGAGCAATGAATGAACGAATCTTCTTTGATTTCTTCTTATTTTGAGGGAATTTATATTTTAGGTAGGAATTTATATTTTAGGTACCATTATAAATTTATTTTTCGAAAAGTTCAATATGTTAGAGTTTCAATTTGTGTTCGCCTTTAGGAAAGTCGTACGCTGATTGATCTTTATTTTTCTTTGTTGTCATTGCGTTGTGTTTGACCACCTAACGCTGACTTTTTAGATTAAAAAATGAACTTTTTACAGTATTGTGGATTTTCATGGGAATCTTCGATTTTTGGTAACTAGGCAACATAATAGTAAATTGTCGTCTCTTGTTGTGAAGATGGGTGGCATTTTGTTTCATTTTTCTATGCACCGCTCTTACTACTGGATCTGGCTGGATCCAAACAGAACCGGTAGAGTTAGACAAAATAATTTAATAGCGACTTTTCCAAATTTTGCATTTATTTATGAATACTTATATCCTTTATCTTGGTCAGGTTCGCGGATTTTAAAACCAGTAAATGATAATTATGCAAATTTTAATATTTAAATTTAAAAAAAAAATATAATATGATTTTTATGAAATTTGAATAGATTAATAAAAATTACAAATACTATTTTTAAACCCTGACTTGCTTTCTGCTTTTACCCTTCAAAATTGTTGGTCAAATCTCCTATATGCTTTTCAACTATACCCTTTTTCCGGTTTTTCCCCTCCAACCATGATTGTTGATTAGGTATATTCATAATCACTTTCTTATGAGAAATGTTATCAAATTGCATTGCTGACAATGTTTTTACTAGTTGGTGAGATTTACGTGGTGAAGTAGTGTTCGAATGTTGCTACTAGATCTCATGTCTCAACCATATCTTGTGTAGTGTTTTAGATGATATCAACATTTTTCTTTTCCTTTCTCCATCTTGGTTTTAGGGGAGGTTTGTAGGGTCTTGTTTGATATCTCCTCTGTTTACATTTTGTTCTACATTATCTGCAGGGAACATGTGCAATTTGCCTGAATTCAATGAAACCAGGGCAGGGACATGCCATATTTACTGCAGAATGTTCTCACTCTTTCCATTTCCATTGCATCACATCCAATGTGAAACACGGGAACAAGATTTGTCCCGTTTGCAGAGCGAAATGGAAAGAGGTTCCTTTTCAGAGTCGTTCTTCTAAGGTCTCCCATGAAATCAACCGAGTAAATAATTCATCGGGAAATGATGAATGGGCAACTCTTATAGGGAGGTTTGCCTCCCATCAAACTGTTACAGGACCACAGCATGCATATTCTAACAATGTTTCTGAACCAGCTATCTTTGATGATGATGATGAAGTATTGGTTCAACAAACTTCAGTTACCGATGATTTGAACGAGGCTCATCACAATGTAATAGACCCAATGGAGATCAGAACATATCCTGAACTTTCAGCTGTTGCAAAGTCAGACTCTCATGATAACTTTGCTGTATTAATTAATCTCAAAGCTCCTCCTCGTTCAGGGAGACAAAGAAACAATACTGAATCATCATCATCATCATTATCATATTTATCAGCACTAAATTCTCGTGCTCCAATTGACCTTGTCACTGTTCTCGATGTGAGTGGCAGCATGTCAGGCACAAAGATTGCACTACTAAAACGAGCTATGGGGTTTGTCATAGAGAATCTGAGTTCATCAGACAGGCTTTCTGTGGTTACCTTCTCTTCCACAGCCCGGCGCATCTTTCCTCTTCGGAGGATGACTGTTGCCGGAAAACAGGAGGCACTGCAGGCGGTTAATTCATTGGTTCCGAATGGTGTGACAAGCATTGCAGAAGGCTTGAGGAAAGGTGCCAAAGTGTTTGCTGACCGCAGGTGGAAGAACCCAGTTGGCAGTATCATACTACTCTCTGATGGACAGGATTCATCCATAAACAGTAGCAGCCTCAATCTTGGAACCGATGATTACCGGTCTCTTGTCCCAAACACCATTCATCGGAGCAGTTCTATGGGCCAGCACATACCCGTGCATGCATTTGGCTTTGGTGTTGACCATGATGCTACAGCAATGCACACAATCTCCGAGATCTCTGGGGGTACTTTTTCCTTCATTGAAGACGAGGATGTGATTCAGGATGCATTTGCACAGTGTATTGGGGGACTATTGAGTGTGGTGGTTCAGGAATTACAGGTAGAAGTTGAATGTGTTCACCCCCGTCTCCAACTTGGTTCAGTAAAAGCCGGAAGTTACCAAACTAGCACCATAGGCAGTGGAAAAATGGCAACTATCAAGGTAGGAGACATGTATGCTGAAGAAGAAAGAGACTTTTTGGTGACAGTGAATGTTCCGGTGGAGAAGTCCAGTGATGAGATGCCTCTGTTGGTAGTTAGAGGTGTTTACAAGGATCCGATCACAAAAGCAATGAAGGGTATGGGAGTGAAAAATGAAGTAAAGATTGAGAGACCTGATGTAGCTAGAGATGTAGTTGTGTCGCTAGAAGTAGACAAGCAGAGAAACAGGCTTCGTGCTGCTGAGGTAATGGCTGAGGCTAGAGTTATTGCAGAACGTGGGGATTTGTCTCTTGCTGCTTCTGTTCTAGAGAGATGTCACGAAGCTTTGTCTGAAACTATCTCTGCCAAAGCTGGTGATCAACTATGCATGGCACTTTGTGCTGAACTGAAGGAAATGCAGGAAAGGATGGCAAACCAACGTGTGTATGAGCATTCTGGAAGGGCTTATGTTCTTTCAGGATTGTGTGCTCACTCAGGGCAAAGGGCAACTGCACGAGGAGACTCTACAGACAGCACCAGTTTTGTGAATGCATACCGAACCCCTTCCATGGTAGACATGGTTTCACGTTCCCAAACATTGATCATGAGGCCTGAACCTGTAAATCTCCTCAAACCTGCTAGATCTTCTTCTAGCAGGCACCAGCGCAGAAAATAGTATTGCAGATTTCAGTTTTCTCCACACAAACACTTTTCTGTGGAGATCTTTAAGTTTCTTCTTTTACCTTCTTTTTTTCGTTATGGTTTTGGTAAGGTGTGAGGAATTATGGAAAGTGGAATGGAATGAGTTCCTAGTAGTTTTGTGCACATTTTTTTGCTTTTAGTTGAATTGTACATGTTTAGGAGAAGTGGGGGTATATATAGCAACGTAACAGTGGAGAAATTCGAGAGAATTTCTTCATGGAGTTACATATATGGTATACTTCTGATTCTTTTTTATAGTATTAATACTTCTTTAGCTTTTCCTTCTCTTGGTGTATCAATGGTTTTACAGGCTTCATAATTTGTTTATTACATGTCATAGTTTATTCATTACAAGAAGCTCAAGTTTTCAACTTCAACAAAAATTATAGCAAGTAATAATTTTTATCTTTCTGTAATATATCAATCCGTCTCAGCCTTTAGTTGATACCAGAATATAAGTTTCTTCTTCCACCTTCATCGTATGCCCATGAATTCATAATTACATTTCAAGAAACAATTAACTTAATATTACAATTTTCCGGATCTCTCAATTTTTGTAAAGATAACGATGAAAGATTTGAAAAGGGCAAAGTGAGATTTTTTTTCTAAATGGGCTGAATGAAAAAGAGCCCAAAAGAGAAAAATGGCACAGTCAGCATGTTTACTTTTCAGCTTTTATTTTGTTAGTTCTCTTAAAAATATTCCCACGGAAATGCATGTATGATATATAAAAAGGGGGTGAGAATAGTAGCCCATGATTTTTTTATTACCTGGATTGTATAAACTTGTAATTTCACAAAGGATAGAGAAAGGAAAGAAGAGGCTTGAAATGTTTCGTAACATTTTTTTCTGTGCCGCGCTCTTACTCAGTTAATCAGAAGAAGTGCGTCCCACCAGGCGACATACAAGCAGATCGCTGGGCCCGCTTAATTTTAATTCAAGATGATTCACTGTCATTTTTTATTTTTCAGATTTTTTGGTTATTGTTATAAATTAGTTATTTTTTAATTCAAATTGGTTAAAATATTTTTTAATATTAAATGTTTTTATTAATGTCAAATATGATTTTTTAATATTAATAAATATAATTGATTAATTTAATCCATTTTTTGTCTTCACAACTACAAAAAATTACTAAAAAATAAGGGGAAAATGTAATTTCTTTTATAATTATATTTTTTTCTTTAAATCAAATACCTACACCTTTATATTTTCTGTTTATTTATTCTATCTTTTTATTCTCTTTCATTTTAATCAAATGACTTTACTTTGCAATTGTGTTTCGTTTTTTACTTTCTAAATTTTTGTCCTCACATCGGAACAAAGACTTGCTCTTTAATATCAACTCAGCATTAGAGATAAGTTAAACTAAGGATAGTTAAGTGATAATTAAGGCTGAGTTGTAAAATGAAATAAAATTATTATTTATTTATTTACACGTTTCAAAGATAAAATACATTAAAAATAGTTCTATCAATTCATAATATATATAATTTTATTAAAGTTCCTCCTCAAGAGCATTTGTAATGGAAATTTAGTTAGCTATATTATACGAGTTATAATTATTACTTATATCTATTTGGCGATAACTTTCTATTCGACCTAAAAGTAACTGAATGTTTAGGATTAAGTACATTTACATAGTTTAAATGAAAACCCTCAGTTAAAGAAAAAAAAGGAAAGAAAGAAAGAAAAGCCTCAGCGAAATCCTTTTGTCAGGAACCCTTTTTCATTGATATATTTGATTTTCCTATTCTGAGTTTTTCTCATGGAATAAACCAGTGAAGACAATTGACAAAGGCCTTAGATAATGAGTTATGTACACATCTTCAGACACTAATGTTACACCAATAAAAAGAAATGATGTAAACATAACGTAACGATGATGTCTGCTTGTTACCTTGTATGTTTTCGTGATCATTGACCTTGGAAAGTGTTCAATAAAGAGCATATGGTTTGATTTTAGTTAAAATGAACATTATGGGAAGGCGTTAAAGGGTCCCTGTCGGTAAGCAAAAGGGTTGCTTTCCAAGAGGTGCTACACTACAAGGATACTTTTCCAACACTCACTTTGTTTCCCTTTTTGTGTTGATCAAGTTCTTAAAGGATAACCCCATTGGAGCAGATCTCTATTCGGTGCCATTTTCTTTCTCAGTTCTCCACAATATCATTTCTACACTGATATGCTAAGGAGTTAATATTTTATTTTTTCCATTCGTGGAAGTGAAAGTGATGATGTATACAAAACTGAAACATTAAACATGCAGCTTGGTAAAAGATGAATTCCCTACCATTTTCTCAGAAATTAACCTGCTTTTCTTTACTTTAGCTCATTATTGCAATGTCTGTTATCAAATGGAATTTTATTATGACCCCACTATTAGAATGGAGTAGACTAAAGTTTTATTGAAGCCTTTGAGAGTGATGATTACAATCATAATTGCATTCCTACAGTGAAAGTAGCATTCACTCATCACAGACTTTGGTAGATGTACCAGCCTTGCTTTGACCTTCTTACTTCAACATGCTTTTGCTAAAACAACTTCAAACTCTTAGCTTTTGTCACTGCTTTCAGAGGAAACTCCTGAGACTCAAATAGAATTTGCAGGTGGAGTTAACTAGGACGTGTTATTTTGGTAACTGTCAAGTTCATTCTATTTTCAAGAGTTAAATTAAATACCATTTTGGAAGCTAATTCTCAAACCATCCACAAAGGAAGTTCTTGCAGTTCACTGTCTATATTTATTGCATGACGTAACAAACCATCGGTTGATTTTGCATGAGTTCTTCTTCAATTGAACGTGTTATGTTTAGTCATATATCAGTTGTGGATTGATGTGCAAATATGGATTGTTTATCCTGATCTTCAACCTAAAGTAACTGTGCTACGCTACTTAGTTAATCTAGTCCCTACTTGGGTCACTTAATCTTTGATTTTTCAGTGCTTAGGGTGGATAGGATAACCTCAACTCCAAGGTGTTTTGTCGGCTAAACGTTCATTTCTTCTTTCTTACTCATCTTTTGCCTTATTTACATGCACGGCCCACAAATATTGAAGTCAGATAGGGATTTCACATCTTCTTATTCAATATGAAATGATAGTCATTCATTTTTTGCTGCAGCATATGGGTATTTGAGACTCAAAGGCTTTTGCTACTGTTGCTTGTTTCTGAATTGCCTGCGTTTTTTTTTATCAGACTTGATCACGGATGATGATTGGAATCAGCAAGATAATTTGAAGGTTAAGTTTATCCCCTTTAACAGGTTCACCAATTGATGCTACTTCATACACACACAATGGAAAAGTAAATTCCAGTACAAATATTCAAGATCATGATAAGTTCTATTTAGTCTTTAGATTGAAACTAACATAGCTCTTGTGTATTCATACCTCTATTTATCCATGTCAACATGTAGCCTCATGGTGCTTCAGCTGCTCATGAATTTATCTTGGGTCATACTGTACTCTTAACATGAGAAAAATTGTAGCTCAAGATTTGTGTAAAAGGTTCCTCTCCTTTTCTTGTATAGGTTGGAATTGATGAAGCCTCAATTAAATGTTGCTGTGGCTCTAGTTATTAGCTTGCTCTGTATCCAGCATTCATTTTGTGGTCAGTATCACCTTTTATGATACATTTGGTATTTGACCTTCCAGCTGTCACCACTAGTATTCCTTGTGTACTTACTTATAATTAGGTGCTTACCTGCTTGAATAAGTTTTAAGCTTTTCAATTTTCCTCTCAGTCATAGATTGAATCCAAATGAACCTTCATACATTCTGTTTTTCTCTTCTGCTCCTTGTTTTTTACCTACAGATGAACCTTCTGATACTGGACCAAACAAGTGGAAATGTAGATGCTCTTCATTACAAGGGAACCAGATATACTCTCCTGCTAACTGTTCCAAGTCATGTGATTGTCATTCAGGTATAACGATGATTTTTCATTGGCTCAATGAACACAAGCTTTTTGAACCCCTCTCCCCTTCTATGATCTTCTATCTTCTTCAGTTGAATATTTAGCTTGAGACATTATCTAGTGAAATGTATTTTTGCAGAAGATTCCTGCTAGCTAGGATTCACTTAAATTCATAAAGGTGTTTCCTTCATAGTGCAATATAGACTCACTATTTTAGGAGAAAGAGGAAGATTTTGTGATCACATTCTGAATATTGTTTGGTAACTGCTTTACCTTCCATGTAGATGCTGAAGAGAGTGCTTCCACATGGACATGCTTATGTGATTCGAATGGGTTTCCTGAAGTGTCAGCAGATGGCCATAACCTTAACTGTTTTAATGCCTGCAATTGCACGTGGGGTACTTTTCTTTCTCCCTCTCTTCAATGTTTCCTTGTTCTTATTGATGACGGCATAACCTGTACCTTGCACAAACTCAATGGTTTTTTTTCTGAGATCTTTTGAGTGTTCTGCAGGAACTGTGAGGATGCCACAAGGTTCAAAGAAGCAAATTTCGAGCAAGATTGTTGTGGTTATTCTATCAGTATGTGTTACATGCACAACTGTTGCATTTCTTGCCTCAGTTATATGTCAGGTCTGCCGAAGGGAGAGATGTTCTATTCAATCACCAATGATCTCATCAGATAAAGAAACAAGTTACAGTAGCACCACCAACTTATTCAGTCATAAGACTTCTTCGCCTGTTAGTAATATTACAGGTAAACCAGTGTTGTGTTCACTGTTCTTGGAGTCTGTTTATCAGTTTAAATGTTATTTGTTTTAAACTGTTCAAAATTTGTTGCCTTTATATTTTTGTTTGTAACTGTCCTCTTCTCATTTTTTAGGATGCTTTCAGAAGTCCTCTTTGTTGTTTGGTAGCCAAAGACAAACCTTTTATGGAAACATTATTCAATTTTCATTTGCTGAACTGGAAAATGCCACCGAAAATTTTTCAACTTCCAATCTAACTGGACTAGGTGGAAGCAGTTATGTATACCGTGGTCGGCTGAAAGATGGCAGTAATGTGGCAGTCAAGAGACTAAAAGATCAAAGAGGGCCTGAGGCAGACTCTGAATTTTTCACAGAGGTTGTGCCTAATTTTGCTTCTGTTTTCTATGATTGGTCTTTGTCATGCTAAATTACAGTGTCCCACAAAAAAGGATGAGCCTAAAACAATTTTTTTGGTTTGTTTAGATTGAACTATTGTCTAGACTTCATCATTGTCATCTGGTGCCATTAGTAGGATACTGCTCAGAACTAAAAGGAAAAAATGTTCAAAGGTTGCTAGTGTTTGAATACATGACTAATGGAAATTTGAGGGATCGCTTAGATGGAGTTTTTGGAAAGAAAATGGACTGGTCAACTCGAGTTAGAATTGCATTAGGAGCTGCAAGGGGCTTGGAGTATCTTCATGAAGCAGCTGCTCCCAGAATTCTGCACAGAGATGTCAAATCAACAAACATTCTTCTGGACAAAAATTGGCAAGCAAAAGTATGAGTCTTGGTTGTTCTCTGTGGTACTTCTAACCTCTAGCAAATGGGTAATTACTTGAGAAAAGACAATGCAATTTAAGAAGGGTAATAAGATACGGAAAGCAAATTCTAATTTTACTGGTTTTTCACATCTTTTGCCAGTCAAGTTTGCTTTTCAAATCCACAGAATCATTTTTTTCTGAAAAAATAGTTGAATAAACCGTAGGTGGAAGCTGCAACTTAAATGATCGTGATTTTACAGTCCATTCAAATAATGAATTTGCAGATAACTGATCTTGGTATGGCTAAAAGCTTGAGAGCTGATGATCACCCCAGTCGTTCAGATTCTCCAGCAAGAATGCAGGGAACATTTGGGTATTTTGCACCTGAGTATGCAATTGTTGGGAGAGCCTCTCTTGAGTCTGATGTCTTCAGTTTTGGAGTGGTTCTTCTTGAGCTTATCAGTGGTCGGCAACCTATCCACAAATCTGCAGGCAAAGAACAAAGTCTTGTTATATGGGTATTGTAAATTAATGATTCCTTATTACACTAACTTAAACTTGCTTTTGTTCTTATTTGAAGGATTTTTCATGAGAAGGATGAATCTTCGTATAATGTCTCTTGAGATTCTAGGTTGATTAGCGATAAATGGATATAAATCTCACTTTACAAGCTGATTTTGTGAGGTTAATTCAGACCAAATTCGTTTTTAAACATGATATCAGAGCTTATTCTAATAAGATCTGTTGTTTGTTGTGGGGCCTACTCGAGATGTATATGCATCGAGATGTATATGCATCGGCGTGTCCTTTTACAACTTGGATGATTGAGTTTATTGACAATTACCATCTTCAGTTTGAACTTCTTGTATAGCCTGCTTAATCAATTCACTAAGAGATTATGAAACTTCAGAAAATATTGACATAGTTTGCCAAACTTCTATTTCAGGCAAGTCCTCGCTTAAAGGATAGCAGGCGAGTAATAACCGAGTTGGCCGATCCACAGTTGAAAGGAAACTTCCCAGAAGAAGAGCTGCATATAATGGCATACTTAGCTAAGGAGTGCTTGCTGTTGGATCCTGACACCCGGCCAAGTATGACTGAAGTTGTTCAAATTCTTTCCAGTATCTCCCCAGACAGATCTAGAAGGAGAAGAAACATTCCAGTCAGACTTTTTCAGGTGCTAACTGTTCTCAGTTCTTAACTTTGGTGTTCTAGTTTGGACATGTTTCTTAATTCTTCAGAACTTTTGTGTGATGTATATTTTTATGTTTTGCTTGTCTGATAGTTACACTTAATCAACTTCCATTATAGATCATCCTCACATTGTAATAAGAATAAACCATATCCTGAGTTTTCTCTTGCTGAACATGTAAAGGAACCGGAGGACTTGGAGAATCAAAGACAAACTCCAAGTATATTTCCAACTTGTAATTTGTTGCCGTTAGGTGTTGACCACAATCTTAATGATGGGAATGAAAATGAAGATGCAAATACAGTTTCAAGTGAGCATATGGAGAGTTTGATCCTCTTTAGTCCAAAGGGTGAAAGCTGGCATGCATCAGAGGAGGAGATGGTAGATTTAACTGAGCCTCGTTTCGAATCATTTTTCATGTCAAACCCCAATTTCCCTTGATGAAAGCATAGAGCAGAAGAAGTGTGATGAATTAATGTTGTGGACTTGGCTTATACTACACCATATTGTGTATGGTTCAGTGGGATATCTAAGAAGATGCACTCTAGTCTTCAGAGTATGCTCATCTTATTTATGTATTTTTCACTTTCCTTTAAAGGGTCTTGTGCATAGTTTTAGATATGACGAAATAAATTTGATGTAATGTTGTACAGAAAAGGGATAGGTGATTCTGGTTGTACTTTATTTGAAGAAGAATTCGAATGTGATATTTTTGTACAGTCATGATATAGATGACGAAGATCACCTCATGATGATGACTTGAATATTGAAGAAACATCTCAAGATGGAATGTTAGAATTTGAGAAGTTTCTACCTATCTGATATACGTTACATTAAGATAAGTTTTTATTATCATTTTTTTTTAAATTAAACTAAATTTCTTATATGAAAGGATGTAAGGTTTAGCATCTGCCAAGTACATAAATCAGCACTTTCTGTATGTCTACAGAATGAATTCTTATGGTTCATTTGTACTGAGTGAGTTATTTGTGATTGTAAACTATTCTCTTGTGATAACTCTTCAAACAAATAACCCAGTACATTACTACATTCTATGTCCTGAGTCAAATAAATCGGAATGGTTGCTTGTGAGAAACTTTTACATTGAGAAAGTTAATGTGTTAGCTGGGGTGGCATATGTGATTTTGAATGGTAGATGAGAGTGTGACTTGAGGAATGTATGGTTTGGATCTTGGAATAGTACATAAGAAACCTTCATGACTTATTCATTGAACCGTAGAAGTAACCTTTTATGCACAGTTTATGTGATGGATCCACCACCTACTCCTCCAACAACACCGTTGCTAAGACCAGCTCCCACTGGAGGAGGATTCTTAGATACATGGTAAGGACTTGAATTTCTCTTTGCTTAAGTTCTGCAACTGCATATTAATTATTAAACTAAACTATATGAATGTGACACGAAAGTGAAATTGACAGTGTATTGGTTTTACACGATTTTCAGCTTATGGTTTCTGTGCTGCTGCGGTCTATTCAGGTGCTGTTTTCCTCCACTCTTCGAGTCAGGCCCTCCTCCACTCTAGACTCTACTCTTTGCTGCTTCATTCTGTCCGAAAACTGTACTTTAGGATTTTCATTTTCAAGAGACAATGTTGCTACTTGCTTTGTAAGAAGTGCATAGACTAAATTTGTTTCAGGAAAAGTCTATTTACTGTAATATATTCAACAATAAGCGTCAACGATGATCACGAAACTCTGAGCATGTATAAGAAGTTCATAAACTAAACATAACTTTACAAAATCACTTTATATTTAAAAAGTGCATGGTTGCGTCTCCTCCAAACATGTAATTAATAGCGAGACTAAACTAGAAGAAGATTATGGCAGTGGGTGCAGAGAGTGTTGTTTATAATATATGAAGATAGAAATGGAAACACGTGGGGTCACAACACTCGTGCATAAAAAATCTTGCAAATCCTTGGGATGAGTCTTCCAGCATGGTTCCAGTCTGTACTTGACTTAACTCACAATTTGATACACCTACCCTTCAGAAGGTACAACCAATTGACTTAACTCGGTTTCATTATTACATGATAAAGTGGGGTGATTGATCTACACAGTGGAGGCTCAAATGCAACAAAAAGAGGCTCAAGAGACTAAAAAACGTTGAAAACGCATCAAACTTCATCTTAAGGCGTGACGAAAAGGCTCCAAGACATTGGAAAGAAGTTGAAATGAGAGCATTTGATGAAAGAGTGTTTTGAAAAGAAAGAGGAGCATGAAAATGACATTATTAAACTCTAAATGAAAATTAAGCAAATATTTATGGTGATAGAACTATCCTTGTGATTGAGTTTGTGTTTAGTAAGTATAGAAATATTCTATATATTGTGCTTCAAATTGCACTTAACTTTTTTCACAGGAACGATAGAACATTACATATTATCACATTCAGACGTACTTTATGCAAGTAATGAATTTAGATAAATCATCTTCTTTCTCTCTCTATTCTGTATATATTTGTGTTCATATATCATCATATAATATAACCGTACTTATATTTTCCTAACTTCATCTGCAAGTTGAACAGAAAAGTGAAAAGTGGGAGAGTAGTGATTCAGATCCAGTTATGTTATGGCAATGGGAATCTGAGCTGGGTCTTGGAGTGTGTGAGACTTACAAGGATGCAACACGTGTTCAGATTCCATAGCAGCGTATCTAACGCAGTCAACTCTTCCTCGGATCATTCGCACGTTAAACTATGTTATCAATTCACCTCTCTCTCTCTCTCTCTCTCTCTCTCTCTCTCTCTCTCTCTCAAAGAAACTCTGTTTGGTTGGAAATGAAGCAGCAACCCCTGCATGGGGGTATGATCCCTACGGCCCTACTTACCCGCCGGACTAAACTCTTCTCTTAATTTTATCTCACTGGGATTGGATTGGATTGAAGAATATAAAATCATTGAATAAACATGTAGATGATGAAAATCACTTAAATCCAAAGCAACAAATGGAATAAAATTCATTCATTGACAATGAAAAGCGTGTCACTGTTATAATAAAGCGTAGTTCTTCCCTTCCTCAATATGGATGCTTCCTAATTGACACCATATCAAACATCAAAGTAACTAAAACAAAAAAACAAAAAACTTGCATTCGTTCTTAGGGTTTTTTACTTGTCTAAATGTTAACTTCCAATACCATAAGGTGTATTTCTCTCTCAACAGAGTCTGACATAATTGATAAATAATCATCTCTCAATTGTATTTTCGGTAATACATGTGAAAAATACTTAGTGAATGAAGTAAAACCCAGTTATCCATTTCTTTTATAGTTTAATATTTTTCTTCAGGATTATGTATGCATTTTTTTTATAAAAAAATCTCTGTTTGACATGTTCCCCCACTTTTAAGGGAAGGGTGACAGCTACAAGCAAATGAATATACTACTCTTCTCACTCTACATTACTCGAATGATCCATTTGTTTTTGCATACTCAAAGTGGTTTCTAGTTGGTCGGGGGCAAATCAAGAAGCAAGGTGGAAGAGATGCAGATGTGAGAAGTTGGTTTAACAGTGCCATGGCTTTGCTTGTAGCAGAGGGAAAGGCTTGGGAATCTGCCTCACTATTTGTTGGAATAACTGTAAGAAACCAAATCTATTGTTTGTTGGCATCTCCTTTTTATGCTTTTGACGATTTACACTTTCTTGCTGCAATCATTGTCGGTGCTTTTGGATAATCAACAAACATTTGATAGAAAATAAAAGTCAAGTTTCAGGGTTTAAATTGCTCCCAGATTCATATTTTTTCTTGAAGAGAGCTTCATACTTCTGGAATATCAAAATGGCTTTTGGTAATTCAAGATCTGCAAGGTTCGTTTCCTTCATTGTATTTTTCGAGTTTTAAGTTATTTAGTACTTCTATTACTACTTCTGAGCTTAGACTATGAACAGATTACTAAACTTCAACTCCACCTTTTGAGTTTGAGTTGCTTGTTAAATGGATTTTTTTCATTTATATTAAGGTTTTAATTATAAGTTTCATTGCATGTTTTAGGTCTGAAGATGATCCGGAGCTAGCTAAATTTCCTGCAGGTAACGGTGACAACGGTTTCAAGATCAAATACCACATTGATGGAACACAAATACCTGAGCCTAGTTCCAAAATGGCTAAGAAAAAGGTGACGGGGAAGTTCTTGAAAGCTAGAATGTTGTCAAGAGTGTTCTCAGAAGACTATGACAAAGTCAAACGAAGAGTATTAGATCCTAGGGGACAAATCATACACCGATGGAACAAGATTTTCTTGGTAGCATGTTTAGTGTCTTTGTTTGTGGACCCTTTGTTCTTTTATCTGCCAGTGGTTCGAGATGAAGTGTGCATTGATATTGGAATAACTCTTGAGGTTATCCTCACTCTTGTAAGATCAGTGGGGGATGTCTTCTACGTGATTCAGATTTTGTTGAAGTTTCGTACGGCTTTTGTTGCTCCTTCTTCAAGGGTTTTTGGGAGAGGAGAACTTGTTGTAGGATATTCTAAGATTGCAGTTAGGTACCTTAAAAAGAGTTTCTGGTTGGACTTTGTTGCTGCCCTGCCCCTTCCTCAGGTAAATTTTCTTTCTGGTTACAAAAAAAAGTTTATATTTTGGACGAAACTAAGGGTAAAATTTTGTTCTCCGACATGCTAAATATGCCTTTTTGCTGCATTGATTCCAGGTGTTAATTTGGATTATTATCCCAACTCTTAAGGGTTCAACCATGGGCAACACAAAAAATGTCCTTCGCTTCTTCATCGTTTTCCAATATTTTCCGAGGCTAGTTTTGATTTTCCCACTCTCATCACAAATTGTAAAAGCTACAGGGGTGGTGACAGAAACAGCATGGGCAGGAGCTGCTTACAACCTAATGCTTTACATGTTGGCTAGCCATGTAAGTAGCTGAAATTAAAACTACATTTTCTTGATTCCTCATGCAGCTGAAGCTATTTCTTATGCCATCATGTTCATTACAGAAAATTAAGAGAAAACAGTTAATACAAATCAAACAAAACCAAACTACAGTGGTTTATAATTCATCACATGTTAACATTATGCAACCTATTCTTTATTATCTTGGTTTCTGAATGGGAAATATTCCGAAAAGATTTTAGGGGCTTGCTGGTATCTTCTATCAATCGAACGACAAGAAGCATGTTGGAGAAGTGTTTGCGATTTGGAGAAGTCATTTTGTGAATATGGATTCTTTGACTGCCACAGGGTTCAAGATGCCCACAGGGTCTCCTGGTTCATAGCAAGTAATATCACAAATTTGTGCTCACCAAATGCAAAACATGACTTCTATCAGTTTGGTATATACGCTGATGCCGTGACTTCCGAAGTTACATCCTCAGCATTCTTCAACAAGTACTTCTTCTGCCTGTGGTGGGGTCTGAGGAATTTGAGGTTAGTGTTATGCAGTCATTATACCTTATCATCATCTTTTACACCATAGTTAAGCTTCTATAACTATTATGTGACCCCATTGCTGATTGGAGGATGCAGTTCTCTGGGACAAGGCCTTCTTACCAGCACATATGTTGGAGAGATAATGGTCGCCATTGTTATTGCAACTCTTGGATTGGTTCTTTTTGCGTTGCTAATCGGTAACATGCAGGTAATTAAACTGTGAAAGACACTTCCTTTCCCTGTTTTTTTTTTTTTTTCTGCATATGAAAATGTAAAACACATAACAGAAGTTGAATTTTGCAGACATATCTCCAATCAACTACTGTTCGCTTAGAAGAGTGGAGGGTGAAAAGAACTGATACAGAACAATGGATGCATCACAGACAACTACCTCCAGAACTGAGAGAATCTGTGCGTAAATACGACCAATACAAATGGCTGGCCACACGAGGGGTAGATGAAGAATCTCTTCTCAAAGGACTCCCAGTGGATCTTCAGAGAGACATCAAACGCCACCTTTGTCTCGATCTAGTCCGAGGAGTAAGTCCCAGCTTCACAACATAATCTTGCAACAACACATTCAACTAAAACAAAAACACCCACTTCTCAAAATTAAATCTTTTTTATCATAGAATAAAATAAATTTAATCTAATTAAAAAGGTAACATTTTTTTTATCCTGGTTACGGAAAGGTGCCATTATTTGATCAAATGGATGAGAGAATGTTGGATGCAATATGTGAAAGGCTGAAGCCTGCACTGTGCACAGAGGGCACGTTCCTTGTGCGGGAGGGTGATCCTGTGAATGAGATGCTCTTCATAATCAGAGGCCATCTTGATTCGTACACGACCAACGGGGGCCGGGCCGGGTTCTTCAACTCGTGCCGTATTGGGCCGGGTGATTTCTGCGGCGAGGAGCTTCTAACTTGGGCCTTGGACCCACGGCCCAGTGTGATCCTCCCTTCGTCGACTCGAACAGTGAAAGCCATCTCGGAAGTGGAGGCCTTTGCACTGATAGCGGAAGACCTGAAATTCGTGGCGTCACAATTCAGAAGACTGCACAGTAAACAACTGAGACACAAATTCAGGTTTTACTCGCACCAGTGGAGAACCTGGGCTGCGTGTTTCGTTCAAGCCGCGTGGAGAAGGCATAAGAAGAGGAAGGAAGTTGCTGAACTAAGGGCCAGGGCCATTAACAATGCGGAGCCTCAGACACCAACCTACGCCAAAAGGGTCCCTAGGAGTACTAGGAAACCTGTTCATGTCTCTTCTCCCACAAATTCTGGAGTTGTGTCCTCTTTGCCGAAGCCAGCAGAACCAGATTTCTCTGTCGATGAACGATATTGATTATTCAATGTAATATAAAAAATAAAAATAAAAATAAAAAAGCTTAAAATGTAATATAAACTTTTTGTTCTAGTAACAATAATATTGGCCCATACTAATTACTACATAAAAATAGTGTTGGCCTAATTAGTCAACTATTTTGATAGTGTTTTTTTTTTTGGTAATAACTTTGTTTTTTTTTTCATTTTATTCAATCACGGAACTGGAACCTTGGAACTGGAACCTTGAAATATGCAGAATTATAGATTAAGGATTAAGTATACAAATGTTGCTGTGACTCTTGTAGCTAGTTTATAAAGTGCAGTGAGAATAATCGATACACTTGAGTGAGTTTGTGTTGGGAATAGTAAGTGTGAGTCAAAAAAATCTCACATTTGATATAATAGATAAAGTTAAATACTATGTAAGAATAAAGATCTATAACATCATTGTCTTAAGGTTTTAGTGTAAAACTGGTGTGAGATGTCTTATAAGTGTAACTAATGTCATATAACTATATGAAACCACAATCTCTCAATAACTATGAATATAACCCATATATGAAAAAAATATATATATATAAACCCAACAGTGGTATCAGAGCCGATGGTTCGGAGTGACTGACAGCATAACCATAATCATAACAAAAAGGGTCACCTAAGTGGCTGATCGCATAACCATAACTAAAAAATCAAAAAGAGGTCACTCATACACCTAAAGGGAAATATATCCATATGAAAAGGAAAAAAAAAAACAAGGGACTCACCCTTGAGGGAAGATTGTTGGGAATATACAAAAAGTCCCATAATATCATTGTCTTAAGATTTTGGTGTAAAAGTGGTGTCAAAGGTCTTTAACCATATAGAACCACAATCTCTCGATCACTATATCTATAACCATATATAAAAAAAAATATAACTCAATAGTTTGATTGTACTGAAAAAGAAAAATAAAGAGATACAAGCTAAACAAAATAATTAGTTTGATTATATTTTTAATCTCGAAAATTTAACAAACTTTTGATTTTTCTTTCGAATTGGAAAAAAAATAGTTGTTTAAAATTGAAAAATATATAGTGTTAGTCCTTAAACGCTTAATAGAAGGAACTAAAACCAGTTTAAAACTTTCTCTAAAATCTAAAACACACCTAATTTAACTCCTCAAACTTCGTATTTAAATATTAAATATCAATTTTTTTTTTCAATTTTGATTTGGAAAACAAAATAGAATTTCCCTAAATTTCACGAACTAAAAATATCATTAACCTAAATACTTTTAGTACAAAAATAAACATGTCAACATGAGTTCCTTTGACGTGGTACAAAATCAAATACCATATTTGACATAGTCAGTTTATTGGGTGAATGAAGATTAAACTAAATTCATTGAAAACTAATTTCAAAAAATATAATGAGATTTTAATAAATTTATAAACTGAATCGACAATTGTCTTATTTTCTAAAGATTAACGACCTTGCTCCGTTTGTGATTTCTATGATGATATTTGAGCTTTTGGATTGATATAAAGGTTTCCCAGGAAAAGGGGTGGTTCATATAAAAGTAGCAATAAGTATTAAAAATTTATTGGGCTGTTTTGTTGTGTTGTGAGACTTATGTAGCTTTCGTACCAAGGAATGGATTCACGGTGTATTCCACCAACAACACCTGACTCTGCATGAACATACACAGTTTCGTGGTAATTCATGAATATGAATGTATCCACCAAACACTCATCATCATCATATAGTGCCCTGAAATTCATTTCAGGATTTCTATATCATGAGATAATTGAGAGAAAACGCGTTGAAAAATGGTATCTCGTACGACTGACATATATGCCAAAACTCACAATATGTGTCACTTTTGAGTAATTCAAAGGGTTAAATATGTTTTTTATCTATCAACTTTCAGTGAAAATTGGAATTATTTTTTTTTCAAAACTTGAATCCAATTCAGTCCTCCAAATTTAGAAGTGTGAATTTAGTCATTTTAACCAAATTTTATTAAATTTGTTTGACATTTCGAACGCATTTTTGCTAACATTCAACTAACATCGATGTGGAACTGTACAAATGGTGTAAATAACTCAAATGCTATCATGAAACGCATTCGAAACGTCAAATAAACTTAACAAAACTGGATTAAAATGACTAAATTCACATACTTTTAAAGTTGAGGGATTAAATTAGATCAAAATTTCAAAGAAAAACTAATTCCAATTTTTACTAAAAGTTAAGGAACCAAAAACATATTTAATCTTAATTAAAATTTATCTCTTACAATATTTCAAATTATTCTATTTTTCCATCTTCATCCAATAAAACCAATGATGTTGTAAAGACACATTCTTTGAACGATTACGTAAATGCATGTGAGTTTTTATCGTTGACCTTAGGAATTGGCTTAAGCTTAACCGACGGGACAGGGAAGAAAATAGAAAGAAAAAAACGAAAAAGAAAACAACAAGAGTTGTTAAAACCTAAACTCTATTAGTTCATGATACGATAAATCCATCCTTAAAGGTCGCTAATGATTCCAGGTGTCCTTCTCCATTCGTAACCAGAAAGGAAGATACTTTGAATTCTACACTTTTTGGTCTAAATGCATTACATAGTTTAGTCATTTGTCTGCTTGCATTTTTTATTGTATGCACTCAACGAGAGAGAAAAAAAAGTTAAGTTAAAAATTAAAATTAAACCTATTGTTTATTCTCAAACTTCAGACAGAGAGATCCTGTTCTTATTTAGGAACGTGATCTTTGATGCTAGTTGTTAATTACAAGCTTCTTGATATTTCCACATTGTAAAAAGTATGTAGTAAAGAAATGTATTGTCTTTTTTCAAAATGTTAAAAGATAATTTTGTTGAGTTAAAATGAAAAAAAAAAAAACTCATAAATTTATTATTTTAAAATTTTAAATTAAAAGTAATATTTGTCATTTATACGAGTAAAAGTATAATTTCTATTTATTAAGACTTAATCTAATTCTGTGTGCCAATTTTTTTATTAAACAGAGTAAAATTCAATATATTTCTCTACGTACATGAATTATGGAGTTGGTTGATGCTTTCTTTTGATGTTATGTGTCTTGTTTTAGATTTGTGCATGCTTATGTTAGTGTAAGCAAAAACACTTCATCATGCACCCAAAGCCTTCTCTACTTCCAAGAGTTATTACAGCAACATGGAACTAGAAAAATAATTAAAATATTTATCATATTAGTCACATTAAATAAATATAAAATTTAAAACATATAAAAAAAATCATAAATTCATTATTATAAAATTTTGAATGGGAAAAAGCGTTAAATTTAACTTAGTCTAATTGTTATTTATATTTTCAATAATTTTTTTCTTAACCCATTTTAGAAGTTATATTGATCTGGTCTTACATTTTTTTCTTTAACTTTCACTTGAAAAATATTAGTTATGAGGAAAATGTTTCTCATATACATATTTGATTATAATTATATTAGTCAATTCCTTAACAAATGAATACAAAGTGATTTATTGAAGACATAGATATATAAGAATTGACCAATACGTGTTGTTGTTTGATTAAAAGGCGTGTTATTAGTCAAATAAGTAATTAGTTAAGATAGATGAAACGAAGAAGAAAAAAGAGCACAAGGAAAAAGAAGAATGATAAGAAGCAGACAAGTGCCTGAAAGTGGCAAACCATGTTGGCCTCCACGGAAGCTGACTCACCCAAACTTTCAACACTCTGTGCGCAACGCTTACAATCTTTTATTGGCTTATTATTCTCATCTCAACAATTCAACTTCAATGCACATCAATTATTTATTATTGCCCTCTACATTTTCACGCATTTTCAATTTTATTGTTTCAATAGTTAAAAATTCAAATACGAGTCTAAATTTTATATCGATTAAAAATAGAAAATCAAACACAATATAAAAATAAAGATTAATAAATTTATTATCTTAAAATTTTTAATCAAGAATAATATCATTGTTTTAAATCTCATTGGTATTATATTTTTTTGGCTGTTTGTCTATAAAAACGATGTCTGCAACTCTATCTTCAACTAACAAATATATCTCCCTTAGTATCACTTTTCTATTATTTTTTTGCGTTACATCATTATTAGATCACCTGATTCAAAAGGAACACGATTTTTATTACTCCTAATTCTCTAATATTCCGTACAGAATAATTAATATAATGATATGATAATGTATCATAAAATGTTGATCTTAGGCTTAATTTGAAGAGTAATAGAAAGATATTGCTGAAAGGAATCCTAATTTCAACACTCTGATTGTAGAATTCGTTTTCGGAAAAATAAGTGATATTCAAACAAATGAACGTATCCTATAAATGTCAAGTCACCACATCGGCACGTGAAGAAGGATATCAAAGTCCTAATCGTACTTCGCATCCCATGGATAGTGTGGTGGTTTGGTTTGTCCAAGAAAATGGAAAAAAAAAAAAAAAAATAAAAAAAAAAATATTTTTCAATTTTTTTTAAAATGTTTTTTTGTTTTTTATTAAAAAAAAAAAAAAAAAAAACTAATGCCCTTATTGATTGTTATATGCTTTTTTTTTTCCTGTTGCTTTATTTGTTGTTAATTACTTTCTCTAATACCCTTATTGGGTTTTACTTAACATTGCTCAAAATGGATTAATTACGAGCTAATTAGTGCATGCACCATGCATAACTATGATTCGGCTCGTTTGGAGTTTAAAAAAAACGATGGTCTAAAAGTGTTGAATTTGCTTTTGAATTGCCATAGAAAATTATTTTCTTAGCAAACTATTTCCCCCGTAACCCTCTTAGCCTCCGATGTTTTTTTAAACTTAAGTGAATATTAATGCATTAGTGTTTATTAGGTTAGAAGTGATATAGAGAGAAAATGAGTAAGAAGAAGAAAAAATAAATAAAAAAAAAGAAACAAAATTAAAAAAAAAATGGTTTAGATTAATATAAGAGGACATTAGTGAACAGCTAAAGAGAAATTGTCAAAAAATCTATTGCTTTGTTTTTTTTATTTTACTTTGACCGTTCATTCTTACCATCCAGAATGATGATTCTAAAATGATGAACATAAAACAAGAGATTCAGATAGTAAATAAAATTTGAAAAATAGTTTTTGTGGTTTGAGAAATTGCGTTGATAGTAGCCAGTAATACACATATGCCAACTATAATCCAACACTAATTTTGTGTTAAAACTAAATATTGATATTGGTGATATCTGATAACACTAATTTTTCTGTCAACTCTAAATGTTATTATGATTTTCCAACATAAAAAATTATCTTTGAACATCATAGTTTTAATCCTTTTGTTGACTAACATGTTGTCGTATCATCAACCTTAAATACAGTGTATTGTGAACTGTTCTATCATTCTTAAATTTTGTAACATGACGCGAAAAGGATATCCCATTTGAAAAATGGTTTTCCTAAAGTTGTCATCCCAACCATAAAGCACCATTTAAAAAAGCATAACCAATAAATGCATTTGATGAGGCTCATTCATAACGAAGACTGGACTTAAAGTGAGTTTAAATCACAATTTTTTAAAGCAACACGTGTACACATTGTTGACCAAGTGGAGAGTTTGGCTAAAAAATTGTATATATTTTGGATAAACCTATGGAAGATGTCACCATGATGCTTAAAGTATGGAGTTATATTTGTTAATTAAAAAGGAACTAAGCTTTAAACAATTGCATATTCTCTATAATTCATAGAAAACAAAAGAAACATTTTTATTAAGAATTGAGTTTAAACATAACACATCTTTACACAAATTTTGACATATCATTTAACTTTTTTCATGTTTTGGTACACTCAATAAGTCTCGCTTAGGAGTTGAGGTCAAACACAGTTTAAATACTATTACTTCCCTCTATCCTCTGAGATACCTTTGAAGGACAAAATTGTGACGTTGTTTCACGTTTTAAAATTGACAATATCTCACAAAATAGTTGTTCTTAGTCATGATTGTCAGACTGACTTGAGTCGGATCGAAACATTGACACCCACCATGAAAATCGACCACTCCCTTCAATTCCCCTTGCCCTTGACTACAATACCTCAAGTATTGGATCGTTTCAAAAGTATATTGTAACATCATAATAAAAGGTAAATTTAAATTTAACTGATCCTTACTTGATTTATAAAATTATTATATATATATATATATATATATATATATATATTTTCTAAATTAACGGACTTAAAATCTATTTTATTTAAATAACATGGAAATTTATTTATGAACGGGATGAGAAATTGAAAAGGCGGGTTTAATTACGTATACAAGTTGGTTTGTTGCAGCATATAGGTTTGTTTGGAGAGTGATTGAGAGAGAAGTGAGTGTTTGGGAAGAAAAAAATAAATATATGTGACACACATTCCTCCAAGTCGGTGGTTGACGGAGCACTCTTTGTTTATTCACGAAGTTGACAACCACTATATATATCAATCATCCTATCTATGCATGTGCTACTCTTCATTCCAACTTTATCACCTATTACACCTTCATAATTTAATTAAGACCCATTTATACAACATACTATGTTAATTTCCAATTTTATACTAGACCAACTAAATTCAAGTTTACTCTTCATATTGAATGAGTGAAATATTATTGTTTCTTTTTGTTTTAAATTTTGAAGCCTAGAAAGCAATTTTTTGTGTTGATTAAATTTAAGATCATTTCTTAAGTGTTGGGTAAGTAATACACACCTTAATGTTTATGATAACTTTTTAAGTCCATCTTTTATTAATTATTTTTATAAGATTTCATTAACTACTAACTTTGTAACATTTTTAAAAATATAAAGAAAATAAGTATATATTTATATATTTTAAATGTTAATTTGGAAATGAGAGAGTGAAAACTCGAGTTAATTAACCTATTTGACATGTAGGATTTATATTAAGAGAAAAAAAAATCTAATTAAATAAATTATTTATATTTGAAAAGTATTATTTCAAGGGGTTGATTTATAACAAAACCCCATATTTTAAAAGGTATTGAAGGAACACCCATTTAAGTAATACTCATTCCCATATTTGCTTTATAACAATCTCACAAAATTAATCACTAAATATCATACTATAGTGTCTTAAAAGTTAATATACACTTAATTTGACTTGAAAAGTGAACTCATAAATTAAAAGGTTGCCCTTGATTCATCGGATCTCTTACCAACACGGCAAGATTAGTGGTAGTAGGAAAAATAAAGTGAGAAATAGAAATGTTTCGATTAGGCATACGTTGGCATCATCAAAGAACCAAAACTTTCTTACAAATAGACAAGTTCTGTTTGATTAACAAAGGAAGTGACCCCATTTTCTCACACATGTTCATGACAGGGTTGCAATATATGCATAGGTTAGCTGAACAGTATTCATACTTGCGTTGCTTGAACGATATGATGAAAGAGATGTGTGCCTTATCCGAAAAGGCAACTCTTGGACGAATGTTTTAATCTCTTACGAGTATGACAGGATGCAGACATAAACTCAACTTACCTCTGCAATCATATCTCCCAATGTTCTGTCCGAAACATGTAATTACACTTTTGTGGGAGTGGTGTGACCGAAAGCTATTTTTTTTCTGGAGAATGCATTATCAGATATGGTAAAACCGGCACTGGTTTTGAAATGAAATTAGCATTTACTTTTGTTATTTAATACAGTTTTTGTATAAAGTATAAACAGGGAGTGTATTATAGGAATATGCCATTGCCATGTGCCATTATTACTGTTTTATTTATCTGTGACACAACCCCAGAAGGCAACCAACTAGGGTCTGTGTCCTTATGAGTGAACAACGTTGGACCCAGCATGGATACCTTGTACATGAGTGTACTTTAAAGAAATGAAATTTCAGAAAACTGCACCGACAAATCTACGAGGCATGAGGAGAAATAAGATGACATGAATAAAGAGAACGGAAAGGGGATGCATTTGGGTTAGTAAGTAGCTATAGTACGTGGATGATTATCTGAGTAGGATTCCCACCATTTAGTTGCTCAAGGAACTCAATCATTCATTTGCTTCCAGATGCACCAGATGATGTCTCCTTCCAATTCAAAGACCAAAGAGGAGTGTGTTAACACAGCTTCACTCCACCAAAGAAATTTTTGGAGCATATATACATTACAATTAAAAATGGGTTGCATTGGATGAGATTTTCTAAAACTTGACTAAACCATCAAGTAATATTTGGTACTAATAACATTATATTGGACATTCAAATGTGAATCCTACATTAACTATGATTAAGTTAATAGCTATTAAACAGTCGGATTCTCTTTGTCCATACCGGTTCTGAGTCGACTGATCGACATCTGAACATCTAGGAAAGAGATCTCGAAGGGCCCGTTCCCAATCCGTCCCCTATCGGCACAGATATTGGCTCTCGCCGCGAAAGCAGCTCGAGTAGTCCATCGACAGTCGACGGATTCTGCCACTGAAGATGTTTCTCCAGACTACAATTCGATCATCGAAAACAATCGATTCTTATGATAAAAAGCTGCACCAAGAACCATTGACGACCGAGTGAAAAAAGTTCAACATCTGTGGAAAATCATGTTAATGTTAGAATAAAATAAATATCCATAAATTCGTTTCAAGATTTTGGATTTAAAGTGGTATAAATTTCTGATATGAGTCAAAATTCTTGTACTTTTCCTTAGAATCCACTCTAAAGACTTTTTCACACCTAAAAGAAAAAACAAGAAGATTTAACTTAATTTTCAAATAAAAAAGTCCAGAATTAATTTATTAACCATTTTCAAAAGTTTAAAATGTCTAGTTTACATGATTTGAGAGGTTTATTAGAATAAACAATTCATAATGAAATTGGTTAATAATTCTGACCTTCAATTCATAAAGAAAAAAAAAAGGTTGATTTTAATTTAAATACATTAGACTAATAATAGTTACTTCAAAATATTGCACGATTAATTTGAAGTTTGATTTTTGAATTAAATAAACTTTTAAAGAGTTGTGTATGCTTTACTCATATATATAATTCTAAATTTAGTCTCCATTGATAAAAGCTATACATCAAATTAATAACTTTTGACGTGTAAAAACCTAAATTGAGAATATATTAATTATGTTTGTGATGAAATTGAGCAAGTGGGGTTAGAAGAATGGGTGTATATTGAGAAATAATTTTACGTGGTTCTGGTTAGATCACTTATTGCGATGAAAAGACAAGTTGAATTCGGAAACAGAGAGCATAAAATTGATGAGGGGGGAATTTTATAAAAACAGAGTGCAATGCTTTCCCCAACAAAGGATAAAGAAAGTGAAGGGTAATGAGAATTGTTTGCCAACATAATGTCACACATCTTATCTGAGAAGAGATGGGATACGTACTTTATTATTGGTAGTTGATTAACATAGTCAAAAAATTTGGCTGGTTGTAATATAAGAGGGAGACAGAAAGGGTAGCATCAAAGTAGAGTGTGTGACAGATTAAACGTTTCCAAATTTGGTGAAACCAATTTGATGATGGGTGTTAGAGGCGTCAAGTTCTTATTGGTCTCTGAGATGTTTCTTTCCGATAGGACTCTGACCCATTGTCCCAATTTTCTTCTCAAACAATGGCTGGGAGCGAATGGCACATGCTACACCAATGTCAGAGAGGTACACATTCACTATTTGTCCTCTCTTTAAACTCTGCTCAACATGCATTATTGCACGGATCAATTCACCAAAACCATCCAAACTTTAGGTTTTCTAGCTCATCTTACACACCAATAAGGTAATAAACCATTTTAATTACAAACTGGTGTGTGTATACTAAAGAGGGAATAAATTTGGAGGCAGTGTATTACCCCTGCAACGTGTTTGTGAAAAGTTTCCTTAAGGATGGCCCATGTATGCAGGAGATGTAACTATCATGGCAAAATTGATATTTAGAATCACTCGTAAGAAATTACTAAGCAATAAGAGTGGGGGGTACATGAATTAGAATGTGAATGATATGCTAATTTTCTGGAAGGTTCGCATTAAGGGAGATGGGCCAGCATGAGAATGAAACGTGTGTATAATGAAAATTTTGGGGAAGTCGAACATGTTACACATTACATGGTATGACATAATGTTATATGATGTAGATGTTGTGTAATGGGGAATGGTAGCACTGTGTTAAAATAATTGTTATAACAGAAATAGAAGGAAGTGTGTGTGAGAGGGATAGATTGTAATAGGAGTGGGTGGGTGGACAGGATTAGTTGGATGCCGAATGTGATAAAGTACTAGATTACAAGTCAACCCAGATGAAGATGCTGCTCCCAAGACAATGTGAAGAAGCAAGAACGGTGGAGCGGGAAAGGGTGTTTTCTTCACAAACAGTGCATTCCAAACTCTGTGTTAAGAATTAAAAGAATCAACATATCTATTAGATTTATGACAACGTTGAACGAACATTACCCAATATTTGGTCAACTTTCGATGTCGAAGTTACATCTCAAGGTACTAGACAGGCCGGCAATGCCTCTATTGAAGGGTCTCGGGTAATTATGTGTGCTTCACTTCAAACTGACATTTGAAAATTCTAGGATATCCTTAACGGCTTGGTGCTGTCATTAGTCATTGAAATTTGAATCCATTTCCATGCCCTCAAAATTAATAAATCTAAACCCACAAGCTACCACAATCATCTCATCTTCATATAGGATAGGACCACGGATTTTTGTTTTTGTTTTTTTTTTCATTTTATTTTTTTTTTCTTTGATTGGTGGTAGAGAGGGGACCATGGTAAAGTAGAAAACACATACATCATTGGATCAAGTCTCCCTCAGTGTCTACGTACAAGTTGTGTGAGTCAGCGTCATCATCGGTGATGAGGTGAGGACGTGTGCGAGGCTTTGCCTGTGTTGCTGTTATATATAGCATAGGCGCGCGTTTACACCATCAACCGCTCATCCATTTTGTCCAGTGTGGGACATAGAACCTGTTCCCTCTGTGTGAGAAAAAGAGAGATGGAGAAAGAAACAGAGATGAAGCAATCCAAGTTCAAGAGGATTTGTGTCTTCTGTGGCAGTAGTCCAGGGAACAAAACTACTTACAAGGACGCTGCTATTGAGCTTGGAAGGGAATTGGTAAGTAAATGCCCCTCTCACTCTCCTATTCCTTCTCTTTCCCTTCTCTCCAACATAATTTCGATTTCTTCTCATCTCTTACTTTAACATTCTTTTTTCCTTATTTTATCTTCTCCGACAACAACTCATGACTTTCAATTACGTCAACCTCTCTCTTTTGTTTAATTTGTCTTATTTTTTCTTTCCATTTTTCAATTCTTACACCTCTTTACTACAATCAGGCAAACAGTAAACCAGTATCTTCTAAACTAGTTTTCACATCAGCTTCTCCGTCTTTCATGAATTGTCCAGTTTTATGTTTTTTGTTGATATAAAAAGCACGTATCTTTCCTAGGTTCACGATTCTATTCACACATATACTTGTATTGTTTGGTATTGAAAAGGTGTCGAGAAATATCGATCTAGTGTATGGAGGGGGCAGCATTGGTTTGATGGGGTTGATTTCTCAGGCTGTTTACGAGGGTGGTCGGCATGTAATCGGGTGAGCATGTTCTTGGTTTGGTCTGATGATGTTATATATATTTAATTTGTTGAAGTCAACTGATTTTTGTCCTGCTTTTTCGTGCAGAGTTATTCCCAAGACACTTATGCCAAGAGAGGTAATGTTAAGGAGTTTTGGAAGCATTTCCTTGGAAATAAAAAAGAAAATGACCAAACACATATGCAGGGGGGACACAGAGAATTATCTCCATCTTTTCCCTATCTCACCACAATATATATGCTCTTGTTCCAATTCCTTGACACACACCCTATTTCAAGTGAATTTCCACCATATTTTTGTTATCCCAATATCTGAGCTTCACTCTTGTCCTTTATTGTGATTCATGTGCGGTTCTCAGTGAGAGGAACTAGAACTGGTGTATTATTTGAGTTTCATGAGTCACATAGTTATTTATTTATTTATTATAAGGGTTGGTTTATCCATGAATATTGAATATTGAATAGGAATACACCTGGCAATCTGGGGTCTTTCCCCTCTGAAGCATTTTGTCCTTCTCTCCTAGTCCCATATACCCCTTTAGATTCTGATAGCATTTCTGGTTCTGTTAGCACCCCATCTTAATTGGTATCATTGAGAAAGTAAGTGACTTTGTTGGTTGATCTGTTCCTCTATTCTGACTTATTTGTTGGTTCCCCCGAGGAGCAAAAGGGTGGTCATATGATTTTCCAACTGAGCCCACTTCTCTGCCAACACTGCAACACTCATCATTGCACCGCTCCTCTCCCCAGCTTCCTCATATTCCGTGGCATGCATTGTTTCTTGTAGTATTGAATTGTATTCTAGCTTATCAACCCTCTCTCTCTCTCACGCGCAAAAGCTGTTTCCACTTTACATCTCTATGAACCTGTTTCAGTGATAATTTGGATTCACTCATTTGGTTGCAGCTCACTGGAGAAACAGTGGGGGAAGTGAAGGCGGTAGCAGACATGCATCAGAGAAAAGCAGAGATGGCCAAACGCTCTGATGCCTTTATTGCCTTACCTGGTTCGTACAACATTCATTATCTTATGCCATTATTATCACTTCTTAATCACATTAACAAATAATTAACATCACCTGCCATGTCACCCTGATTCAATATCAGTAAGATCCTTGCTTGTTTCTGAGATTTCATTCACTTTGACTCAATACATTAAATGCATAAACCTAAACCTAGAGCATGGCCACTATGAAGACCTAAGTTACACACGTGAATAGCAATATCTCTGATGATAAATATCATGCTTTAAATGTATTTTTTATTTTAAATTGTTAAATCATTATAATTAATAGAAGTATTTTTCACCTACAGAAAAAAATGTTCAAATTAAAAATTTATAAGTCTGATGTCCGTACGATTATTTATTTGATTTCTCAACGGGGTTACACACTACAAAATTTGTACATATGACTGGTCAATTCAAAATCATAGTGTATGGAAAAAGAAAACGTTTTCATCGGCATCAAAATAAACTTTTTTTATTTATTGTATTGGGACGGCTCTGCAACATGGCGAATCATTTAATTTATTTTTAGAAAAGAAAACAATTGCTTAGTATTTTCAATTTTCAAAATACTTAAAAATATCACTTCTTGAAAAATAATAGTTGACAAACGTTACTAAAATAAAATGAAACTTCTGCAAGAACTGAAAATACAAAAAACTCCGAACCTTATCAACAGAGTTTTTAACACGAGAAATTTCCAAGATTCTCGAATATCCTGTACTGGCTAACATAGGATGTGCCCAAACATGCACCATGAGTAACAAGAATTGTCCCTGTTTTTTTTTTCTAAAAAAAAAAAGTTTGTTGAGATTTTTGACTGTCATTTTAAAAAACATGATGCACTCACATCTTTTTTTAACAAGACTGCACTTGATATATTTCCTTTTCTAGACATTATTTTGACCATAAAAGAAAAGAGCAGAGAGCATGATGGTAATGTATATCCTTTTTTGTGCATAAAGGTGGTTATGGGACACTTGAGGAACTCCTTGAGGTGATAACATGGGCTCAACTTGGCATCCATGATAAACCGGTATATGCTCCAAAGTTCTGTATTTTTACCCCTCCAACAAAGCTAAATTAAATTTCTATTGCATCCTAAAAGAAGAATTACAATAGTAATTACAAAAATTAACAATGTTTTGATTTTGAAAGGTGGGGTTGCTGAACGTTGATGGATACTACAATACCTTTTTGTCTTTCATTGACAAAGCAGTGGAAGAAGGGTTCATCAGTCCCACTGCACGCCATATAATTGTATCAGCACCAACACCAAAAGAACTTGTCAAAAAGATGGAGGTGATTTCTGCATATTTCTTCCATTAACTTAGAGTTATATTATTATCAGTATTTTTATTTTCTCTTTCCATAAGTGCTTCCATTCTTTCGATAAAACTAATGAGAATTGGTTTCACCTTGTAGGAATATTTCCCACAACATGAAAGAGTTGTCTCCAAGGTAAGCTGGGAAAGTGAACAACTACATTAGTCTTCACATTGTGGAATCTAATGGAGTTTTAGACTATGTGGGTGATGGAAGCTTGTGTAGATGATAGTTTTTAGTTAGAATTTCAAAGTGGAAGAGACTATTATGGTAGACGATGACCACAATTTCCTAGAGCCGAATTCTTTGTGCTCTTCTACATTTCCTTGCTAGTGTAAACATTTGACTGAAATCTAGTTATGAAGGTTAACTACCATCTTCTATTTCAATCCTTTTGTCCTTGTTTTAAGATTCGATCTGTTGATTAAAATTGAAAAACAGAGAAACAGAGCGCATGGCTTAGAGAAATTGTGTAGAAAGAGGATCATAGATTTCTATTTTCTTTTTCTTCATTTCTTGTGCCATGCATGTGGTCCATGGTACTCAAAGGAGACAAATGTTGATAATCAGAAAACAACAAATCACGAATGTTCAAAACTTATGATTTCTGAAAGTACAAAATGATACCGCGAAATAAACGTGTTCACTAACATTAATATTTATTAAACAGGTAGTTTTAGCAAGAATTATTTGCATGAGTTCCTTTTTACTCAAAATAATAATTATTTTAATATCAATTATTTAAAATTAAATTATTTTTTTCAATTTGAAAGAATTGATATTAATAAGACTCGCTTCAATTTATTAGTGAAAAACTCACAACAGTTTTTGGTGTTTTGACTGAATTCTCAAATTTTCAAAAATTAAAAAAAAAGGTAAATAATTAAAATTAAACAACTGAAATTGAGCTTTTCAGAAACTAAACTATGACCGATTTTCTAACACTAGTCACATAATTCCTCCTGCACCAGATGTTTTCTTACCGCAACTCCATGTTTTCTTAATGTCACCCTACAAGTAAAAGAAAAAAAAAAGTCAAATTTGTCATCTTTTTACTTCCCTCCTCCTATTTCACAACACTCCGGTACTTTCCTTTACCTTTACCCGATGTCCTTTCATAAATGTATATTATAACAAATGAAAATATCGCAATAATATGAAATGCAAGGAAGAAGATGAAAATCATAATAAAAGACCCAAAATATAAGTTCTAGATTTTACAATTCATGTACATTATTATTATAATATAATTTTGCATTACGAAATATACAATCAAAATTTAATAATTTACATTATAAATTATTTAATCTAAAATGTAATATTATATTATAGATTGTACAATCTATAATATAATTTATATTACATATTCTTTCAAAATTGTATCGAGAACGGTATAATCTATAATATAATTTTATATTATAGATTTTACGATCTAAAATATAATTTGTAAAATCAATTTTATTATACAATAAAAATATAAATTTATATTACGAATTATACAACTTAAATATAATTTTGTATTATGAAATGTATAATTTGGAATATTGACCGATTGCACATCGTAGAAACCATAATTACAACAGATATAATTATAATTTTAGAAAGGGGTACAGAAAGAACATATGGGTTGCAAAAGAAATTCCCAACTTTGTAGTGCAAGTTTTACTCTCTCCATGGACCAGTTTACCAACTGAGTTTATTGTCTTATTGCTGTTTTGTCTTAGGATATTCGTTATTCTTAACATTTTTTTTTAATTGCAACTATCAACTTCAGAAGTAAAATAAATAAAATAAAATCTCATACAAGCGAACAAATTTGTGATTAGACCAATGGATCACATAAGTCCATGATGCGAGTGTGCCACTTCAATGTTCTAAATTACTAAAAAAATCATTTTGTTTCATATGAATAAATCTTATCATATTTTGATAAAAAGAATTGTGAAAACATTTTATAATATGTTATATTTTAATAAATAAAAAAACTAAGCCCATTTATTTTTCCGAGAGAATATCACATTTTTCTTATAAAATGAAAGCGACCTTTTAGAATAACTACCTAGTTATAGTTGTACTTTTGCAATTAAATAAATTTAAATTTTATTTACAAAATTACAAAATCTCTATCAAAAATATTTATGAGTATAATATTTTTAAACATAAAATTTTGATCATCAAAATATAAAAATATACAGTAACATAGCAATTTAGATAAAAGTTGTTTCGATTATTTAATTATTCGTCCTTATCCTTCACAATTTTTGTATTAATTTTCTTTAATTTTTAATTAAATGGAAATTAGATCACTAATTAACTCATTGATGGTTGTTATATTTTATAATAAAGTGATTCAATAATCTTTTTTTTTAATATCACTTTCAGTAGTGATAACTTATAATAAGGTTGAAATCAGCCAAAGAAAAACATGGGAATTGGGTCCACAATTTATTTATTTATTTATTTTGCTGTGGCGCGAGGTAATGGGAAGGTCTTGCACTCATGACAGAATACCTATAATATTTGTTATTTATTATCAATTTAAAATCGTCAATGTTTTTGGATACATAAGTTCAAAAAACAAATGAAGTGGGCTTATAACACCCTGGACCAATTAAGATTAACATTTCACACATTTATAAAGAATTAAAACTATAAAACAACATAATTTTTCTCATTAATTAAAAATAGCTTATTTCCATCAATTTAAATTCAAAATATTTTATAAATAAATGATAGAATATCTTTAAATTAGTTATATGCAACTTAAATTTAATTTTATTCTTCTTATTTTATTTTCCAATAAATATTTATTGAGAAGTTTGTTTAAATAGGACCAAAAACTGATGATTCTCTTGCAAGAGTGAATAACAATGGAATTTTGTTTTTTTTATGTTGGGATAGAAGTACAAACAAGGAAGAAGAAAGTTATCAAGTGGAGGATTAATATTTTAACCTAAGTTTATATTTAAATATGAAAGGCTTGAGCTGGTTTCCACAATCTTTGTTGGCCACGTGTGTATTCGAAATTCGAAACAGCAAAAATATTGTCTATTTGTATTAAAGACTAAGATAAGAAAATGACAGAGTTTATAATTATATTATAAATTAATTATGGATTATATCCAAACTACAAATACTAAGCTACAAATACAATGACTCAATGATACTCTTTTGTTCTTTGTTTCTGAACTTCGGTCTAAAACTGTGATAGGTTGGTGATGCTTAACAACGCAGTCATAAATTTGTTGAGAAAATGACAGGTTAACAGACCAAGCAATCAACTCTCATGTTATGTCGCAGTAATAAAAACTTTTATGTCATGTTTTTATTATTATTTATTATCATTATTAATTGTTTGGATAAAATTTCTAATTATGTATTATTAAATACAATTAATTTAAGGAAGAATAAGACGTCACATAACTAAAAATCTATATATAGTTTGATCGAGAAGGAAAACTGAAGGAACTTCAATCAATTATTGAAATATCATTAATTTAAGGAATTATAAGATGTTACACAATACCAAAAAAAAATGTAGGAAAATATTATTAATTTTAATTAATGTAATTAATAAAAAAAGAGGTGTTGCTGATCAATTCAAAAAGGAAACAATAAAGAAAAGGGGAGGTGATCCTACGGACGCTTCTGAACCGTTGGATGGGTGGCTGGAACCCAATCCAACGGAGTGAGTTGACCAGTCAAAATCAAACTCATCAGGTCACTCACACGTGTTCACCATCTGGCACGCTGTCATAGGCTGATAAGAAAAAATAAGCACAAGGGGGAATAGAAAAACTAAGGCAGGGGTAGTTTCGTCATACGAAATTATCAGAGCGGAATTTTCAGTTTAGGCTACAGAACACAGCCTCAACATCATTGACATTGAGAGAATGGCAGTGCCTCCATTTGCTTATGTGTGATTATTCGCAGCAAATAAACCGATCGCGTTTTGTTCTTTTGATCAGTATCGAATAAGAAGGCGAGCTTCAACCCTAGCGTTTCTACAATCGATTCTGTAAGCTCTTTTTTCCTTATTAGTGAAGGACCAGTTGTGAAATCTGTATTCCGCGCTAGTGTTTGTGGAAGCTCTTGAATTCAGTTTTCTGTGTTTTCGCTGTCGTTTTAGGAACACGGTAGTTACGGTGTGAATAAATATTGTTTCTTGTTTTTGTTTTTGTGAGATTCAGTGACGTAGATCAATGAAGCGATTCTGATATTTAGCGTTTGTGATATTCGGTGGTTGTTTGACGCTACGTTAGTTTTGTTTTGTTCGTTTAGTGGATTTTGCTTTTCGTTTTGGGGGAAACTTGCGCTGTGGTAGGTCGTGGCGTATGCTACGGCTTGTGTTTGAAAGTTTAATAGAGAACAAGAATTCGGAAAATACAAATGCTTACTAATCGGTAATGAGTACAGTGAAGTAGTGACGCTAAAACTGCATCAGGCTTCTCTTTGTTCTTTAAACTGCTTGATCTATTTGTATTTGTCTTTTTGAATGATACTGTTAGTAATAACGAGGTTTAAACTTGTGGCGTCATGCAAAGTTCCTGACCACTAGCACTATCGTCGTGGTTTTAAATGCTTGATGCTGTCTGTTGGTCTCAATGTCTTCAACATGCTGCTGAAAATCTATATTGTTTTGTATATTAATTGTCTCTATATCTATCAGACACTCACGCACTCACTCACACTCATTCTGAGAATGTAATTTGGGTTTATGCGAGTGCCTCCACTTGGATGGAAAGTCTGGCAGATAGATACATGTACAGGAAGTAAATAGAAAATGCACACTCAACCAGGCTACTACTCTACTTGTGTCTTATACTTGGTCTCATTTTTGGTTGTTGAAGGATGTTATATTTGTGTCGGTGTTTGCTTGAGGATTTGGGGCTTTTCCGGGTGATACATACCTTCACTTGATTGTGGTCGATACTAACTGGACAGCAATAATGTATCGAGGGTAAGGATAACTTTATTTATTAGAGTAACTACTAATAATGCCTGCCTTTACCTGGTATCTTAAACATCTTAAATGTCCTGTATCTGTTCTACCAAAATTTATGAATTTAGTTTACAATCTCTTTTTTAGCACATTTAAAAGAGCAAATGAAAGTACTCGGATTCTCGTCACAGCTATCATGGGAATTGCCTTTGGATTTTTTGTTGGTATTTCAATTTCATCTGTGCATTTGAGGAAGGTAATAACTACAACTTTAGTTTTTCTCAATGTTGTGTTTCACATTTATCATCCTATTAATTTGTTTTTTTGTTCTCTTGTTATAATTTTGCAGATTAGCTTAGTTTCATCACCTGTAGTGAATTCTTTTGATGTACCTGTAGCTGAAGATGAAATAGAGAGATTTTCGGCTGAAGTAGAAAGATCTCCTGCTGTTATCGATGAGTCTTCAGGAACCAAAAATCTTGAAGTCTTAGGGTCAATTAAATTACCAAAGGTATTTCCATGCTTATTCTTTAGAAGGATGTCAATGGGCTTATATTCCCAGAAAAGAAAGTTGAAGTCAATTAATGCCTTCTAAGGGAGGTCCTTTGGTGGTTACTTGTTTGTTAGCACTGATATATTAGGTCAAACTGTTTCTTAGAAAGGTTTGGTTAATCTATGTGTGTTATTACCATTTCCTGGCCATGGTTAATCTTACTTAAAATATGTTGTGCTGCTAAGCTTTCTTTCATGGCTAACTTTTGGAGTTGAAAATATCATGAACTAAACCTTTTAAGTCCTATTCTATCAAAATTTTAAGAAGTATTAATCGAAATGTCTATTTATATATAATTTAATAATATTTGTAATTTTAATTGATTTACATTTTAAAATTTATTTTTGGATGATTATTTAAGTTCTTGTTCCATAATTAGATAAAAGCACCCCCGAAGAATTTTTGTCCCAACCTTTAATAATTCCAACAAGTAAAAATATGCTTGTTCATTGAAAAAAAAATGAAAGTAAGCCTTTATTCAAACTTATCTAAACTTATATATTGCTTATAAAACAATTATTAGGTGCTAGCATTCACGAACTTAGCATAACTAGTGAAACTGGTGCACAATTTATATAATTAGATGAAATGTTCTATTATGTGAACTATTATCATTTTGTACTTGTTTCTAGAACAAGGATTTGGGTGCTGGTGTTTTTGAACCAGGAGCTTATCAACTTTGGAAGTAGTCTGTTTTTGTAATCATTACTTAAGCAATTAGATAAACATTAATGTGCTTTTACCTATGTCTCGTCCATAAGGCAGTGTCAAATATTTTTTTATATGATTAAACTACTCTCTAGAATTATTTTCTTCCAGATGTGATTCTTGCAGCATCGTGGCTATGCATTTCAGACACTTGTTTTACATTGGTAGCATACTATTTATCAAGCAAATGACGTTTGATTCAAAACTGTCACTTTCCCAGATATTTGTTGCGTCAAATCCTCGTGGAGCTGAATCACTACCCCCTGGAATTGTTGTATCAGAATCTGATTTTTATTTACGCAGATTATGGGGCGAACCTAGTGAGGTATGTTGATAAGCAGTTGTTTATGATGCAAGAATTTATCTGTCGCTTGTAGCTGTTAAGTCTCATATAGTTTTACAATTTACAAATAAGAAATTTGATCGAACCCCAAAGTTCATTTATTGTTGTGATGGTGGGTGTATCTTGGTAAAACAGAGAGTGACATATAGCAACATCTGTTTCATTCTTCCATCTAAGTTTCACATGATATCAGAGGCAAATCAAAACTATGTCCCTTGACGCATGCTTTGCATGTCCATATTGGCTAGAGATGTGCACTTATCTCAATTGTGTATTTATGCAGCTTTATTCATGCATGAAACCATTGCATGTTAGTGTGTCAGGAGGTTTGCATGTTGATAAGCCAATGTGGATAGGGAAGACATGTTACATGTCTATTTCTTTGATATCTTGCAAATCTTCTAATGAAACCATGAATGCTGCAGGATCTGAAGAAAAAGCCAAAGTATTTAGTTACATTCACTGTTGGCTATGAACAGAGGCAAAATATCAATGCTGCAGTGAAGAAGGTTATAGAGATTTACTACTTTCAAATATTCATATATACTTTTTTATTTGTATATTTACCATATCATATTTTTTCCAAATTGCTGACTATCAAATTGTTCTGTAGTTTTCTGATGATTTTGCAATTTTGCTCTTTCATTATGATGGTCGGACTAGTGGATGGGATCGATTTGAGTGGTCAAAGAATGCAATCCATGTTAGCGTAAGGAAACAAACTAAATGGTATAATTAGAAGACCTTGTCATTCTTTGGAGTGTATCTTGTTGCTTTACTCTTTTACTTTTATACAATTTTCTCATACTTGATGTTGTACAGGTGGTATGCTAAAAGATTTTTGCACCCTGATATAGTGGCAGCTTATGAGTATATTTTTATTTGGGATGAAGATCTTGGAGTAGAGCACTTCAATGCAGACAGGTATTATTTTCATCTGTCTAGTTAGCTCAAATTTGACATTAATGCAGTTTTTAGTTTGATTAACTAACTGTATTCTATTCACCAATTCACTAGGTATATTGATTTAGTGAAAAAATATGGTTTGGAGATCTCTCAACCTGGTCTAGAGCCCAATAAGGGATTGACATGGGAGATGACAAAAAGGAGGGGTGACAAAGAAGTTCACATGTATTCCTTTGCTGTTCTTTTCTTTCTAAATTTGCTACCTTAGTCATTGATCTAATAAGGCTCTCTTTGTCATACCTTCAAATGTGTTCTTAAGTCTTGACAAGTTTTTGTATGTGTTGCCAAATAGGGTTACAGAAGAGAAACCAGGCTGGTGTAGTGATCCACATTTGCCTCCTTGTGCTGCGTATGCCCTCTCTTCCACCCTGCTTCAAAGTTGAATGTTGTATTGCAATAGCATTTACCTAGTTTTTCTTACCTTTGTCTACTTGGTTAATTTTATTATATCTTCTGTTATTTTAGATTTGTGGAAATTATGGCACCTGTCTTTTCTCGTGAAGCTTGGCGTTGTGTGTGGCACATGATTCAGGTATATTTTATTTTCCTTGTCACATTTATTGGTTATAGTAACATTGCTGGATGAACAGGTAAATCTTCTCTTGCACGATAGATGCATAATCTTAGTAATTTTAGTGATGGCTTTCCAATTGTCTTCTGTAGAATGATCTAGTGCATGGATGGGGGCTGGACTTTGCTCTCAGAAGATGTGTAGAGGTCAGTAATTCTATCTATTTACTTTTAACCCTCCCTACTGAAGAGTGTTCGAATCCTTTTTGTTAGCCTTGTTGGAAGGTCCGTATGCTTTAGTTGGTCAAGTATGCATTCAGGTGCCAAACTCAAAAGAAAGCTATGTGAATACATCATACGATTAAAAAATTTAATTAAAGCATAAATTATTTTTGGCCTTTTGAACTTATTTAACACAGTGATCCTGGTTTTGTAAGCTTACTGTGTTTGTGTTTCTGTTCATATTAATGAATTTTGGCTTATGTTTTTTCTTAAGTTACTATATGGATTAATTTATCAGGACTATGGGCAATTGTAGCTCTTGAAATTGAAATGCATTTCATTGTTTTTTCTGTTCTTGAATTAGTTGAAGAGGCATCCTCAGTACCACCTTTTTTTTGTCCTAGCTTATTTTTTGAGTGTGAAGCCTGTGTATTTTATGCTGAATAGAAAATATGGGGCTACAATCTCTCTGCCTAGATAAAATATTTTTAGAAGCAATTTGATTTACTTGGCTTTAATTTGAATCCATTTTGCAGCCAGCACACGAAAAAATTGGAGTAATTGATTCAGAATGGATTGTTCATCAAGGAATTCCTTCTCTCGGGAGGCAGGTTAGCTCACAAGCTTACAGTATATTCAGGGCCACTTATTTTCTTTGATTATATAATTTCAAATTGAGTGTGTTTTTATAAATGCATCTACTTACTGGGAGTATGTGTAGGCTGCTAATGCTTTGCTTGGCCAGGCAGAAAATACCAATATACTTTTATTGCATAACAAAATACGTGTGAAAGATATCTAGGTTTAGTTGCTCTAACTTCATATTATTTTTTTTTTCTCTCTTTTCTTTTTCACCTCCTCAACCTTGTATAGTTTGGTGTTTTGTGTGATAGAATTTGATTTGGATAAGGTTTCAATAACGAGTGGTTCGTATTGGAAAGAGATTAAACTAAGATGAAAGGTTTTTTTTATTTTATTTTAATTTTTTTCGGAGGAGAGGGGAGAAGGTGTGTTAAAATTTTGAAGGGGCTTATGTAAAAATAAAAAATAACTGAAGTTGAAATTTGAAATTCCGAAAAATATCTTTAGAGACCTCGAGTATTTCTGCACTTGATACTGACATTCCTTCTGAATCTGATAGCCAGTATTTTATCACAAGTTAGTGTGTTTTACACCTTGTTATGTTGATTATAGTGACGGGTTTGGACAATACGTACAAAATTTTAGGTTCAAAATTTTTTGTTGCCATTGTACGCTTGTTAAAAATGGGGACATGTATTCAGGATAAACATGTAGCCATGAATTTGCCTTAATATCTCTTCAAGATTCCTTTTTGGGGGAGGGGTTGGTAGAGAGATTCCTATAAGTTGTCCAGAAATCATATGTTGGGAATATTACATCCCCATGTTTGGTACGGAATTTTGGTAAAGGGTTCTCAGAATTTTAACATTTTACGGAATTTGTTTTAACCGTGTTTCCAACAAAGCATTCTCATGAGAGGTATGGGAAACCAAGATTTCATGAAAGTGCGAAAGTTTAAAGCGTACTCATGAAACATTGCCTAACATTCCCAATAATCTTTGAGAATATGAACTACATTTATAACATTCACAAAATTGATATTTTCAAGTACCACAATTCTTAGGAAACATAATTTCTTGAAATGAAAATGATTATGCATATTAAGTGCTCTCTTAAAACATCGAATTGGTATCCATGGAACCCCAATGCTTCCATCAAACAGTTACATTTGCTATTTTTTTTTCCTGGTGAGGAGTGTTACATATACAAAGCTTTGTTGTGTTAAAATTTCTGTCACTTTTGTCAGAAAGAAAAGGAATAATGAGCCTTGACGATATAGTATGGTGTTGTTGCCTTGTGACTTGGGAAGTCCGTAGTTCAAATTTTGGAAACAACCTCTCCAATTGCAGGATAAGGCTGACTTGGTGGGAGCTTCATGCATTGAATTGCACTTTCTTACGTTGGAGAGAATAATAGGAATTGTTTTTCCATTTATTGTTATACTTTTTACTTTTATACACATATGATGGCATTTTCCTTCATTCTTGTTTTCTTTCTGCTTTTCACCTTTTTTGGACGGGAGGGGGGCCGGGGGGTTGTGGTTGGAATTGTTTCATAGTTATTAAAGGTAAACGAAAAGATGAAGGTAAAAGATGTAGGGGCATTTTCTAGAGTGATGATTATCTTTTTGCATGATTATACTATTATTGCCAAGTTCTACTCCCCATGAATGCACATATGACCTTTTACTTGTACAATAAATTTTGTATTAATTTCCAAATTTAACTTTTGGGATATTATGCATAATTTTCAGGGAGAGGCTGACAAAGGAAAAAATCCTGGGGATTTGGTACGTATAGTTTCTGTCTAAGAATGTTAGTGAATATATATATATATATATATATATATATATATATATATATATATATATATATATATATATATATACACACACTATTTTTTGCTTAATATTGTTGGTTTCTCCTTCAAGTTGTTCGAGCGCTACATATGCATTCACGTATTGTAGCAAATGTAATAACAGTTATATTAGTTGTATACTTGTACTAAGATACTACTGCAATAACCTTTTTTCTTGAATCAAATACTTTTCTTGAATACCCTTTCAGGTCCGAGCCCGATGCAAAAGTGAATGGGCCCAGTTTCAAGTTCGCCTAACCAATTCTGATAAGGCTTATCTTGAAGGACTTAAACGTAATGGGAAAAATTGATATATGGGCCCATCTTCCTGTTGTACATTTTTTATGTACACTCTAAATGGTAGTATTTGTTTTTGTTTTGTATTGTTTTCTCCCCTCAGGTGCGTGCGTATTTTCTGATCCATATTTTTTGAGGAATTAATTTATACCCGATGTAATTCAATCAGTTTTATGTTATTGATTAACTCTCGATTAGCCGTTGGATCGAAATCTGTTGTCTGTACATATATAATTGTATATTATTCTAAAATGATCCTTAATATGAACGTGTTATATAGTATTACATAAAAAATATCATTTTCTTTCAGCCTCGATAATATTTGATAAAACAATACTGTTAGATCAATAAAAACGTATTTTATGTAAAATTATTGAAAGATATCTAATATTTAGCTTTTCTTAATTTGTACTTTTCTATTCTCTTAAAATGTTACAGTGGTGAGTTTTCATTTTTAGTCTTTTACATTTAGTATTTTTTGCTCAAAGAAAATTGAATAAGAAGAAAATTAAAATAAATACTTTGATAATGAAAATTGATTACGCGGAATTAATTTAAAATAAAAAGCGTTAGTTCAAAAAAATTAATGCCTTCAAGTTTTAGGTTCCATTTATGTTTAAAGGTAAGGAATATCGGATAGTTACAAAATTCACTTGGTCGTTTGTCAGTTTGCTTTTAAAAAGAAAAAAGGCTTGAACTGTGCAAATAGTTTTAAAGTGTGTTTTTATGTGGGTGATGATTTGAGGGAGAGATGATTGATTTAGGTCGATTAAAAGGTGATATTTATGTTGTTTTCTTTTATGGATTTGAGAGTGATAGTGGAGTGGATTTAAGAATAATTTTTGTGAAAATTTGTGAAGAATTTAACTGTTGTGACTAAAAAAATTAAATTTAATAGATAAAAATGTAGAATGATCTAATTGTTCTTGATGTTAAAAAAGTATAATTACATTATATTTAGATAAATTGTAATTAGTTTTTTGTTAGGCCCCCTTTTATTTTCTGCCCTAAAGTTAGTGGGCTGCCCTTGTAAGTGGGCCTAAGGCCGGCCTAACGTATAAAGTCTTTAGGTCTGCCCTAAACCTAACGTACCTTACCATTTCCAGAAAACTTTGCCCTTGCCTTGAGCTGCAGCCGTCACCCCTCCGCTAGGGTTTCGTCCGACTGTCACGTAAGCTAAAGGGACTTCTACTCCATGTAAGTGCCTCTCCCAGCCGTACTAATTCCCTTTTCGCTATCTTGTTTCGTATTTTCGGTTAAAAGCCCCGTTGACTCAGTTTCCCTGGTTCTATTTCGCTGTCCTGCCAGTTCTGCGAGCCATCCTTGAGTTAGTGCACCCCGAGGTCCCGTGTCGAAGCTCCGTTAGCCCTCTTCCAGGTACGGAAAGTTAGAGTTCTTAGTTTCCAGTTGTTTTGGTCGGTGTTTGAGTTGGTTGCTGCTTGTATGGTTTAATCTTTCGTTTTGATGCGTGAGAACATTATGTATGTTTAGTTGGTTTGGAAACATGGCTGTTCCAGATGAACCAGTGCCGAGACCTGTAAATCTCGCCCAAGCGAGTCAGTCTCGCCTAGGCGAAATGAAACAGGGAGCTCGCCTAAGGCTCCTGCGCGAAAGGTCGCCCAGGCAACCCGCTCGACGTTTTGAGCGAGCGAGCATCTTGCCCAAGCGATAGGGGTCTGGTCTAAGCGAGATCCCGCGTTGCTCCCTGCTTCCCCTTTTGAGCCCTCGCCTAGGCGAAAGGGGGCTCGCCTGAGCGAGCACATCTCGCCTGAGCGAGACCCCTCAGCCTGAGCGAGGGATTGGGCGAGGCAGTGCGCTGTTTGGGTGTTTGTTTATTCTTGGATGATTGATATTGGGTTATGTGTGAATTGTATGATGAGAAACATGTATATAATGGAGTATTATGCGTGCTTGGCATGAATCACGAATTGTGTATGACGGGTCTAGTATGAAAGTTGGCATGTGAAATGAATGAGAGGTGTGGAACTAAAGGAACATGGTATTAATATGAAATGAGGCCCTAGACTCATGGGGTGGTGATGATCAGTAGTATGGATTCGAAATATGATGGGCATGAGGAATTAATCTCAGGGGTTGGTGTGGAAATGTAAATATAATTTAATGTCCTCTTACTGCTATTTTATGAATGTTTGTCCGTGTCAGCGTGTAATTCCTTGGGGTCTCTAGGTGAGACCTCCAGGACTACGCTTCAGTGGTCGTTAAATAATTAAATGGGACGTTACATTTATGGTATCAGAGCGGTCATTCCTTAGGTCTGTGGACTTGGGTTGTCCGCTTAGCTTTCTCTGTGTATCTCTAAGTGTTCAGTTAAAAATTCTTGCCTTTATCAAGTCTAACCAAGTGATTTTCTGTGTGCTAGTAGACTATGACACCTCCTCGTAGGACTTCACAATCATCCCAAGGAGATGTACCTGATATCGCCAGAGCCATAGAGGCGATGGTAGCGGCAATGGCGCAGCAGAGTGCTGCGATGATGCAGCAGCATGAGGCATCCATGCAGTGACAGGTGGCGTCGCTTGAGCAGCAATAGGCAGTGATGCAGCACATGGAGGCTGCGAGGGTAGCTGCTGAGGATGCTCACCGGCAGCACATGGAGGCCCTCCGCCAGCTGGAGGGGAACAGGGCGGCTGCCCCTGTATTTGGTCCGGAACCACGACCTACAGTCAGGGAGTGGAGCCTGGAGGGCTTTCTGAAGCACCACCCAGCGAAGTTTGATGGGAAGACTAGTCCTGACGCCGCAGACCAATGGCTGAAGGACCTAAAGCGCATCTATGACGCCAAGATGTGCCCTGCGGAGAACAGGTTGGCGTTCTCGGTTTACATGCTCACTGGAGAGGCGGAGCATTGGTGGAGCAGCACCAGATCTATCCTAGAGGAGAGGGATGAGCCAGTGACGTGGGAGAATTTCAGAGAGAGATTCCTATCAGAGTACTTTCTTGACAGCATCCGGTACGCCAAGGAGGTGGAGTTCCTCCAGTTGACCCAGGGAGGGAAGACTGTCACAGAGTATGCTGAGAGGTTCAAACACCTCAGTCGTTTCTACACCCTGCCGCTTGACGAAGAGTGGAGATGCCGTAAATTTGAGAACGGCCTCAGGGGGGATATTCGCTTGATGGTGGCACCCTTGTCCATCAAGGATTTTGCCGCTCTGGTAAAGAAGGCCAGGGTGATGGAGAAGATGAAGCGCGAGGTGGAAGGCCAGTGCCCACAGCAGCCACAACCGCCTCAGAGGATCGGTGGACCATCTGGGTCCAGGCCCAGACACGAGGAGCGGAGGAGACCATATGATAGACCACACCATCAGCCTCAGGAGTCTAGGAGCTTTCCTCCGCAGCAGGGCCAAGTTCGGTGTTACTCATGTGGAGAACCCCACCCGAGATACGCATGTCCATGTAGGGAGGGTTACCGTAGGTGCAACAACTGTGGCAAGGAAGGCCACTTTGGGAGGGATTGCCCCAACCTTGCTAGGGCAGCGATACGCCCTCCAGTTCAGGCACCCCATCAGCATCAGGGGAGAGATAGAGGCAACAGGCCTCAGGCGACGGGCAGAGTCTATGCCATGACCGGAGCTGAGACTGCAGGTTCAAGTAACCTTGTTATGGGTTATTGTGTGATTTTTGGGATGAGATGTTGTGTGTTGTATGATTCTGGAGCGACACACTCTTTTGTGTCATTTGCTTGTGTGGAGCGGTTAGGTCTGCCGGTGCGCGAGCTGTAGTGTGAGCTTGCGGTGTCCACTCCGGCGTCGGGTTTGGTCAGGACGTCATCCTTGTGTGCTAGACTTCCAGTGGAGGTAGAGGGGCGCAGGTACAGGGTGAACTTAATCTGTCTACCTCTACAGGAGTTGGAGGTGATCTTAGGGATGGATTGGCTCTCTGCCAATCGCATTCTAATAGATTGTCGGGAGAAGAAGTTGTTGTTTCCCGACTCAGAGGAGCATGAGTTGGTGTCCTCCCAGGGTGTTATGAGGGAACTACAGGACGGTGCACTGTGCTACATGATCTTCACACATATGGAGGTGGAGAGAGGAGAGACGACATCTGTGATACCAGTCATCCAGGACTTTGTGGATGTGTTTCCGGAGGAGGTACCAGGATTGCCTCCCAGTAGAGAGGTGGAGTTCTCCATCGATCTAGTCCCAGGCACAGGCCCGGTCTCGATGGCCCCCTATCGCATGGCTCCGGCAGAGTTGGTAGAGCTCAAGAAACAGATAGAAGATCTGATGGAGAAACAGTTCATACGACCCAGCACTTCACCTTGGCGAGCACCAGTGTTGTTGGTAAAGAAGAAGGACGGGAGTTCACGTCTGTGTGTGGACTACAGGCAGCTGAACAAGATGACGATCAAGAATAAGTATCCACTTCCGAGAATCGACGACTTGATGGATCAGCTACATGGGTCATCAGTGTTCTCGAAGATAGATCTGCGATCGGGTTACTACCAGATTTTAGTGAAGGCTGATGATGTGCAGAAGACGGCCTTTAGATCCAGATATGGCCACTATGAGTATGTGGTTATGCCGTTCGGTGTGACCAACGCTCCGGCAGTGTTCATGGACAACATGAACAGGATCTTCCGACCTTTCCTAGATAAGTTTGTCGTGGTCTTCATAGACGACATCCTTATCTACTCCAGGACGCAGGAGGAACATGCAGAACACCTGAGGTTGGTGCTTGGTGTGTTGAGGGAGAAGCAGTTGTATGCCAAGTTGTCCAAGTGCAAGTTCTGGATGGATGAGGTTCAGTTTTTGGGGCATGTGATATCCGCCCAGGGGATTGCAGTGGACCCGGCAAAGGTCGAGGCAGTGGTTAAGTGGGAAAGTCCTAAGTCGGCCACAGAGATCAGAAGCTTTGTGGGGTTAGCGGGCTACTATAGGAGATTCATAGAGGGATTCTCCAAGATAGTGGCGCCTCTGACTTTGCTTACCCGGAAGGACCAACCTTTCACTTGGACGGACAAGTGTGAGGAGAGCTTCCAGGAACTAAAAAGGAGATTGACGAGTGCTCCTATATTGGTAATTCCGGATGTGGGGAAACCGTTTGAAGTCTACTGTGACGCGTCTCATCTCGGACTTGGCTGTGTCCTGATGCAAGAGAAGAAGGCGGTGGCGTATGCTTCGCGACAGCTTAAGGTACATGAGCGTAATTACCCCACTCATGACCTGGAGTTGGCAGCGATAGTATTTGCCTTAAAGATCTGGAGGCACTATCTGTATGGTGCTCAGTTTCGGGTGTTCAGCGACCACAAGAGTTTAAGTACTTGTTTGATCAGAAGGAGTTGAACATGAGGCAGAGGAGGTGGATGGAGTTCTTGAAGGACTATGACTTCGAACTCTTATATCACCCGGGGAAGGCAAATGTAGTGGCAGATGCCTTGAGTAGGAAGACATTGCACACTGCACATCTTATGATTAAGAAGGTGGAACTACTAGAGAAATTCAGAGACATGAGGATACAGGTGGAGTTGGGGTCTGAGTCCATTAGGTGTAGTACCCTTACTATATCTAGTGACTTCTTGGGCTCGATCAGAGAGAGGCAGTTGTTGGATGCTGGTCTGAACAGAGTTAGGGAACAGCTTGGATCAGAGGAAGCCAGAGACTTTGCCGTGAGTGATGATGGCATACTGAGGTTTCGAGGCAGAGTATGTATACCTAAGGATGCTGAGGTGAGAAAGTTGATCCTTGAGGAAGGACACAAGAGTCGTCTTAGCTTGCATCCTGACATGACTAAGATGTACCAGGACCTTAAGGAAACTTTCTGGTGGCAGGGGATGAAGAAGGATGTGGCTCAGTTTGTATCCGCCTGTCTGACTTGTCAGAAGGCGAAGGTGGAACATCAGAGACCCGGGGGAATTCTACAGTCGTTGGAGGTACTAGTGTGGAAATAGGACAGCATCTCCATGGACTTCGTGACTCATCTTCCACAGACTTTCAGAGGACATGACACCATCTGGGTGATAGTGGATCGGTTGACCAAGAGCGCACACTTTTTGGCGATGAACTTGAGGATGTCCATGGCCAAGTTGGCCCAACTGTACGTCAAAGAGATTGTGAGGTTGCATGGGGTACCCTCGAGCATAGTTTCCGACAGAGACCCACGGTTTACATCCCGATTTTGGCAAACCTTATAGGAGGCATTGGGAACAAAGTTGACTATGAGCTCAGCTTATCACCCTCAGACCGATGGCCAGTCTGAGAGGACGATCCAATCGTTAGAAGATTTGTTGAGAACTTGCATATTGGATCATCTGGGTGCTTGGGACGAGGTATTGCCTTTGATAGAGTTCACCTACAACAACAGTTTTCATGCGAGCATTGGCATGGCACCATACGAGGCTCTTTATGGCATGAGGTGTAGGACTCCTCTCTGTTGGTATCAGGATGGAGAAGCCGTGTTGGTTGGACCCGAGTTGTTAGAGCAGACCACCGAGAAAGTGAGGATGGTGAGAGATAGGATGTTGGCTTCGCATAGTAGGCAGAAGGCCTATGCAGATCGTAGGAGGAGGCCTTTGGAGTTTGCAGCGGGATATCATGTGTTCTTGAGAGTGACCCGAACCACTGGTGTGGGGAGGGCTCTCCGCTCAAGAAAACTCTCTCCTAAATTCCTTGGCCCGTATCAGATCACGAGGAGGATTGGGCCAGTGGCTTATGAGATAGCTTTACCTCCGCAGTTGGCAAACCTTCATCCAGTGTTTCATGTCTCGCAGCTGAGGA
>Ga0214545_1000935_pt1 | contig 51586 bp, 27 predicted proteins | sample CNSS4metaG_FD_160064 | JGI IMG/M metagenome (GOLD analysis project Ga0214545, IMG submission 160064) | Root nodule microbial communities from cowpea collected in UCLA plant growth center, Los Angeles, California, USA - CNSS4 | ecosystem: Host-associated > Plants > Roots > Nodule | place: USA... | reverse complement strand
AAGTTTAAAATCCAGAATCCATTTTTAATAAAAGAAATTTAAATTGAATTTCTTAAAACTTGTGTCATTAAGGCCCGAATGACTCGGATGGGATTGACGACCCGGACAACCCAGACAGGCCCGACGACCCGAACGACCCAAACGAGCCCGATGACCCGAACGGGCTCGAAAACCCGAACGGGCCCGAAAACACGAACAGGCTCGATGAGGCGAACGGGCCGAACGACCCGAATGGGCCCAACGACCCGGATGGGCCAGACGACCCGAACGGACCGGTCCAAATAGTCGGGCCCAATCGGGTAGTCGGGCACGTTCGAATCGTGGGGCCCGTTTGGGTCGTCAGGTACGTCAAGGTCATCAGGCCCGTCTGAGTCGTCGGGCCCATCCGGGTCGTAGGGCCTGTCCGGGATGTCGAGCCCGTCTGGGTCGTAGGGCCCGTCCGGGTCGTAGGGCTCGTTCGTGTCATCGTGCCATCCGGGTCGTAAGGCCCGTATAGGTCGTCAGGCTCGTCCGGGTCGCCAGGCCCGTTAGGGTCGTCCAAGTCGTCAGGTCTGTCCGGATCGTCCGGCCCATTCGGGTCGTCCGGCCCGTTCGTGTTGTAATGCCCATCCGGGTCGTAAGGCCCGTGTAGGTCGTCGGGCCCATCCGGGTCGCCAGGTCGTCTGGCCCCTCCAGGTCTTCGGGCTCGTTCGGGTATTCAAGCCTGTTCGGGTTTTTGGGCCTGCCTGACTCTTTCGGGTCTTTGGGCTGCCTGACATGTTTTCGTCACTGGTTCTGCCTGGTCCGTTCGGGTTTTCGGGTCCGCGTGACCCTTTCGAGTCTTCGGGTCTGCCTGACCCGTTCGGGTTTTCAGGCCCTCCTTACCCCGTTCGATTCTTTGAGCCCGCCTTACTCGTTCGGGTCATCAGGCTCGCCTGACCCGTTCGAGTCTTCGGGCCTGCCTGACCCGTTCAGTTCTTCGAGCCCGCTTGACCCATTCGGGTCATCGAGCCCGCTTGGCCTGTTCGGGTCTTTGAGCCCGCTTAGCCCGTTCGGATCTTCGAACCTGCCTAGCCTGTTTAGGTCTTCGGGTCCACCTGGTTCATCAGGTCATTGGGCCTGATCGACTCGTTTGGTTTGTCGGGCCCGCCTATCTCGTTCATATCTTTAGGCCCGTCCAACCTCTTATAGTTGTCGAGCCTGACCGATCCGTATAGGTCGTCGAGCAAGACCCATCCAAGTCTGAATTTAGTATAGTTCATCTCAACCATTAGTCTAACCCAACTAAAAATTTAAATTGAAATTTTGGATTGGATTTTTTGGATTATCCATATTTAAAAATCTTGATTTATAAAATGGATATCCAATCCATAAGATATATAAAATGTAAATTAGATTGGAATCCATATCTATTAAATGGATTTTAAATGGATTAGATTTTTAATAAAATGGATTATAAATGGAGTGGATTGGATCAAGAAAACTAAATTTTTTGCCCACCCCTATTTGTAACATTTGATTTTATCTCCCTTTGTGCAGAAACCAATTCTTGCAATGCAATGAATCATTTTGAGTATCATATAAACATCTTGATCACATCAACACTACAAGAAAAATTGATTATACTGATATAAATATTCATCATTAAAAGGCATAAATATGTCACTAATAGTATTTTGTGATAAAATTAAAATTGTTACTAATAGTTATGTCACTATTATATTTGTGACAATAATTTTAAATGTCACTAAAACTAAATTTTATTGTGACAAAAATAGTTGTCACTTTTAATTTTGTGTAATAGTGACAATAATGAAATATCACAAACATATAAGATAGTAGTTATAAATTTATTATCACTATTATATTTTTTTAATAATAATAATAAAAAATTATGACAAATATATAAAAAAGTAAAATTAATTAGTTATTACTATTATTAATTATTATTATTATTATATTGCCAAATTTTATGTGATAATTATAGTAATTGCAAATAGCTAATGAATAAATAAGTCACATTTACATTTTGAAAATAAATATCAATTAAAATAAATAAACATGAAATATAAATATATAACATTCATTACATTTAAAATTACAAAAACAAAAATATGTAACTATATATCCAAAAATTACATATAAAATGATACCTAATTCTACTTTATACAATTACATTAAATAAGTATTTTAAAAATAACATATGACAACATCTTCAAGGATTTTGATCCTACAAAATAAAAATAAAAAATTAAATCATTAATATTAATAATAAATAATCGATAATATATTATAAATGTAAAAATATCCATTACATTTAAAATTACAAAAACTAAGATATGTAATTATATATCAAAAAATGTACATATAAAATGATACTTAATTTTATTTTATACAATTACATTAAATAAGTATTTAAAAAATGGCATATGATAACCTTGATCCTGCAAAATAAAATAAAAAAATAAATCATTAGTATTTAATAAAAAATAATCGATAATATATTATAAATGTAAAAATATCCATTACATTTAAAATTACAAAAACTAAGATAAGAAATTATATATCCAAAAATGTACATATAAAATGATACCTAATTTTATTTTATACAATTACATTAAATAAGTATTTAAAAAATGGCATATGACAACATCTTCAAGTATTTTGTACCTAAAAAAAAGTAAGTCATTAGTATTTAATAAAAAATAATCGACAATATATTACAAATTTAAAAATATAATCATTGATATTAAACAAAATACTCCTACCTTGCAAGTGTGTTGGTCTTGTTCTTAAGGTACAAATCCAAAATGCTTAACTAACGGTAATGCTTTTGAATCCTTTTTTCTCTCCATCCATATTTTTTAAATTGTCCTGTACAATATTAATATAAAATAGTTAACACAAAAAATATTCATGATAATAAAATAAATTTGTATGAATATGATTATACCAAACATAAAATAAATTTAATGGTAATATGACATTCAATATGTCAATATATGTAACAAATCAATATTAATAATGATGTATAACAAGATGGTTAATTGTTATGGGGTGATTATGATTATTTTTTATGTTTATTTTTCCTATGAAGTGTTTTAAGTATTTTTCTAAGTGTTTCCATACCTATATGGAGGCCTAATATTTTAGTGCTTCCTCTTTTTAGAGCTTAATCAACATTCACATAAGGTTTGTAGTGGAATTTAGTTTTCCAATCGAGACTCTTCTTCAAACAAGAGTATAACTTTGTGTCGATGCTAAATTATGTGGATTCAAGCATACTATTATTGGTTTGAGCTATTTTAGGGGAGAAAAATGAAACTAAGAAGAAAACATTTTATACTAAAAGTTGAATGGGTAGAGAAAACTACATGGAGTTATTCAAGCACTCATCAAATTTCACATGTAGAGGAAGTATTATGTTTTCTTATCGATATTAAATTAAATTTTGAAAGATGCGAAATAAATTCTCACTACCAAAATCAATGTGTTATTATTTAAAAAAGTGAAACAATTTAATTTTTACAACATTTTTCCCTGGAGTAAAGAGGTAGGTGGAAATTTTTAGGTTTAATTTCTAGTTAATACTCACATGATTATTATTACTATTGGAGTTTCACATAAAAAAAAGTTACATATTTTCATAGATCAATGGCAGAAAAGAACAATATTCTCATAAGTCAGGCATAACAAAAGAGGAGATGAACAATGCCTTATTGAAAGACAACAAATTAAGAAAGAAAGAAAAATTAATACCTTAGAGAGATTAGTTCCTTCTACTTATGGACAAGATTTAATTAACATATAGTCATTAAAAAGCATGATGATGATAAACAATATGTATGACAATAAGAAATTAATGGAGTTCCAAATTTTGAAAGATATATAAGACCAACCTGTTAGGGGTGAAACAATGAGAGTGAAATGTCACTGGAGGTGGAAAGGAACACAAATAGAAGTGGGATGTTGGTAGGGGTGGAGAGAAACACAAATAGAAGTGGGATGCGGTGGAGATGGAATGCTATAGAAGTGGAACACTAGAATTGGAAACAGTTCTTCATGATCTACATTTTATAAAACTAAAATAAAATCTAGAAGTTAAAACCAATATTAGACTACACCTAAAAAAAACTATCCTAATTTTGTTTTGTATAAAAATAACTGAATTTTAAACGTGGCAACTAAAAATGAATAAATGCTAATGTTAAAAATGTTCATTTTCATATGTTAAAATAAAAATTAAGCAAACAATTTTATTATTAGAATTTTCTAGACCGTTGGATTTTATATATAATAACAAATTTAATATTTAAACAAACAAACTGTATAATTGTATATTTTTCATTAATAACAACCTAATAAATACAATTGTGTAATTTTATATAATAATAATAATAATAATAATAAACAAATTTTCTCAATTTTTTAAAACAAATTCACTGTATAACATGTATTAGAAATAATTATCAATCTTATTTTTAAAAAATATAAAATTAAAGATAAGGTTTGATAAAAATATCTAAAGAAATTCTTTATTAATATTGTAGTAAGATTTTATTATTACTTATTTAAGATTTATTTTTTAATTTATTAAAAATATTATTCGGCATATTTAATTTAAAATCATAATTTACTATATTTAAGATTTGATTTAGTATATTAAATATTTATATAAGGTACTATTTAATTGTGAGATGTTTTTACATATATCTATAACTGAAAATATATCACAAAAATCCTTATCTATTATTCAAATAACTTGCAAGATACTTTAGGTATTTTCACTTAGGTCTATAAATACATTTCATATATTTACTCAATTTTCTCACTCACTATAATACTCAGCTATATTTTTCTTTATATTTTATTTAGGTTAGAGATGACAACGAATAAGACATGGTAGAACCTACTTGTTATCCGTTGTGTTTGAAAAATCTGCTTTGTTATTTGTCTTTAGAGCTGTCAAAACGAGTAACCCGGCCCGACCCGGCTCGATCCACCACGGGTTGATGATTTAGTGAGTCAACCCAACCCGACTCACTTTTTAGCGAGCCAAAAAAATTTGAACCCGACCCGGCCCACCACGGGTTGGCGGGTTAAACAGGTTGGCTCACGGGTTCACTTAATTAAAAAAAATATTATTTTTTATTTTTTTTTCAGTCAAAATTAAATTGTAATTCTAATTAAAATCTAAATAAACTTTAATACAATCTAAAATAAAAAAAAATACAAATTATTTATGTATTGGATAAAAAAATAACTTAACATGACCTAAATGTAAAGCCCAACTTAATAAAAAATAAATAAAAATACTTGTGTGACCCTTTTATCTGCGTTGGTGAGCCAACTCGGCTCACCACGGATTCAACCTAGATGAGCCGAGTCAAAAATCAACCTGTATTAAAATTTATAAAAAAATTTCAACCCAACCCAATCCGAACTCGTGGTAAGTCTGGTTGGCTCGGGGGTTCCAATCTATTTTGACAGTTCTATTTATCTTGTTACTTATCGAGTATTTGTGGAAAATTTTCTTGTGAATATTTTTTTATACGTGCCTATTTGTGTTGTTACTTATCTACATCTCTAATTTTGAAGGTCAAAAGTACAACCTAATATTATATCGAAATCATCTGAAAAACATGTAATAACAATATAAATGAAGTAGTATTATCTTCATCATTTTCCTCTAAACCAACGGCTGATAATAAACAGATGTGTTACAGTAATAAGTATGGATAAATTGGTATTTTTCTTAATAGTTTCTTTTCTTCACTATATTAATTATAGTAGATGTGTTTAGTTACTATACAATAAATGTTATACTTTAATGAAATTAATCTCTTTTTTATATACAAATTGGCGGAACACTAAGACAGGTGATCCAATTATTAGTTAAAAGAATTAAAATGATAGATCTCAATGATTTTAAGATTTTTTTCTTTTAAAAATACATATGTTATTATCAAATTTAATGATTCTAACTAAATTTACTTACTTTAATGTGAAAATAATTTATTTGTTATTTATTTTGTTCAATTTAATATCTTCATTATTGAAATAATCAATTAATTTCTTTAATTTTAAAAATGCAATATACTAAATAATGATAATAAATTTTTCTATAATAATGAGTATGAGATGGCAAAATCGTCCCGTCGCACCTGGTTGCTATCGTATTATAGTGGATTGTTTACTTCTTTTATTTTGATTTGTTGTTTTTTATGTGAAGTTAAGCTTTTGTTACATTAAAATTATTTTATCATTTGATTTTTTTCATGTGTATTAAATAAATTATTAATTATAACTATGTAATGCTCATAGACACTTTTATTTTTTAAATAAAGTAAAATTAAATTAATAATTATTGAAGTAAAAATAAAATTCTTTAAACGTCATAATTAGCCATTAAATTTTATAAAATTTAATATTTATTAATTATTGGTGATCGATATTCCGCAGGATAATTTTTTAAAACATCATGTGACTCATGGGATAATGCAATACTTTTAAGATTCATTCAGGTTCCAAATTTAAAAAAAATGTAATATAATAACCATTCTATATGTTAAATTGGCAACATCCTCAACCTACCGTAGATTAATTACTTAGTGAACCTATCGTAGATTAATTACTTAGTGAGTCAATTCAATCCGACTCATTTATTAATGAGTTAAAAAAATTTGAATCGGGTCTAACCCACCACGGGTTGATGGGTTAAATGGGTTGGCTCACGGGATCACTTAATTAAAAAAATACAATTTTTTATTTTTTACTAAATTATAATTAAAATCTAAATAAACTTCAATACAATCCAAATACAAACCAAAATTACATAAAATACAAATTATCCATGTATTAGCTAAAAAAATAACTAAACCTGACCCAAATGCAAAGCTGAACTTAACAAAAAAACACTTTGTGACCCTTTATATGCGAGTTGGTGAGCCAACTCGACTCACCACAGGTTCAACCCGGATGAGCCAGGTTCTAGGTGGACCGAATCAAAAATCAACCCGTATTGAAATATGTAAAAAAATTTCAACCCAATCCGGTCCAAATCCGTGGTGGACATGATTGGCTCACGAATTCAAACCCATTTTGACAGCTATAATCCACATAGTTTAGTTTTATTAATTACCGTTGTGTATTTATTAAAAGATACATTATACTTAAATTAAAACAATTAATATTAATCTATTAATTATTTTATTGATAATTAAGGTATTTTATTAAATTTGTATTAATGAGACGGAGCTAAATAAATAATACTACATAAGACATCTTTATCACAAGCATAATCATTAATTTAAACCATGAGATTGTAAAATCTTCTTATTCTCATATAGCACAAAATTTAAAATAAATTTCATAGTCATAAATATAAAACAGTATTTGTTTGCCAAAAGTAATTTTTTTCTCCTAAGATCCGTCATACAAAATTAAAATGGAAGTGGTATAAATTTTTTTTTATCGGAGTAAAAGTTACAATAAATTTAAAAAACGAAGTGACATCATGATACCTAACAGAATAAAATAAGATCTTACATAAGACTTTGCGAGCGAAATGACCAACCATAATTAAAACAAGTATTATTTTTCCTGAGTGTTTCAAGGGCAAGGATTTTGAGATGACCGGATAATAATTGTTAGAAATAAATTAATAAGAATTTATATCTATATATATTTGGTTGAGATGACCGATTGACTCATATTTTTTTTGACTTATTTTCAATTCATCATTTTAATTATTTTTTAATTATTTATTTTAATTTTTTTGAGTGATATCATGATCTGATGATATATGGATGATTGAAGTGATGATTAAAAGTAAATAAAAAAAAATATCAAAATATCATTATCAAGTAATACATGTTTGATTTAAGGTACTAATTGTTGGGAGAGCTTGGATGGAAACTCTGAAAAGTGATTAAATAGTCGAAATCCAAGTTTGGATATTTTTTCTGGTTATAATTGAAGATCTGATTCAGTGGTTTAGGAGAAGAGCAATTAAGCAAAGCATAAAGGGAAAATAAGATTAGGGATAAGTTTGGTTATTGGTGAAACTTAAATGAGACATGATCTTGGTACCAAAGAATGCAATATAGAATGAGTGAAACGCAAGTTGGCAACGTTAACGGGTCACCTAACAGAGGTGATGTCAACCTTGTAAAGTTGATTTTGTTAAAGTGTGGATTTTTCAAAAGTGTGTATGAGTGTCTTTGCGAAGGGGAATAAAAGGATGATGAGATATTAAAAATTATGGTAAAATAATTAAAAAGTGTCATTAGGGCATAATTAAAGAGCGTGGATTATTATAGTTGGATTGCTGGAATTGGGTCCAACCAATGATGGAGATATCTAAATCTTCCATTATTATAAAAAAATAGCTTTCATTGGCCAAACTAGAGTTGAGCTCCTTTCCAACCTATTTGCTGGAAATGCAAGGAACAAAGGGAAACAAAAGCAAAAGTAGATTCCCACCGCACATGTTATGTACTACACAATGTCTAATTTGTCTTCATTTTATTTATATCATCACATTTTCATTCACTCATTTCCTCAAACACATACCATACTTGTTTTTCCTCATTCTATTTTGCAGTGACGCTCTGAGGCTCTGAGGTGATGGACAAATGATGGTCTAAGAATTATAGGTGTAGGAGTATGAATGAGTATGAATCTACCCAGGAGGAAAAGGTCCACTCCTTCAAAATGCAAAATCTAAACCAGAACCACTCAAGTGGGCCTTCTCTTCTGAGATCAGGAAATTAGGCTGCCACAAAATGGGTCCACCAATAAAGACATCTGCACAATCACAGAGAAATACAAACAAACCATGGAATTATCAACTATGAAGTAGAACACATCTATAAGAGAATAAAAAGTAAGGGGGAAATTGGAAAGTAAAAAGGAACCAACCTCAGTAGGAAGGGATAAGCATGGAGAAGTGAAGTTCAGTTCCATCCCAAAACAGAACCTTTGGGTCCCTTTGTCATCTTGTTGGGGGTCACTGTTTACACTCAGAACTCTACTGCTTTCTTTTAACCTCATACACAATCAACACCGGAATAATTTTTATTTCTCACCCAATATTAGCCATTTGCTACAGCAAAATAAATTATAAAATTAGTCAAAAGTTCCTCACATCGCTCATCTGAGATTCTGTTCTTCTGCTGGTGTGATATGGGGAACCAAAAACACTTTATCTTATATTATAAAGCTGCTCTCTTCCATCTGTTTCAGAGCATCTCCACACATATGTATGCAGTTCTCAGTTGTCACTCCCACAGAGATAAACCAGGTATGGTTTTCTTGGTAAGGAAACTCTGGCTACATGCGCATAGGCCAAAAACAGTGTCTGCAACTGCAACACCCTTCTCACTTTCAGTTCTTCGCTAAAGTAAGATCTGGGAACATTTTGGTTCGAGATATAAAGAGAATAAAGGTAGTCTATGACGAGTTTCCATCAAAACTAGATAAGAGATGTGAAAAAGAATGACGGACAAAAAACTATCAAGACCCTTTGGCCCTTAGCCCCTTTTGACAAGCAGAAAGAAACTCAAGAAAAAAAGTTTATCAAAGCTAAAAGCCCTTATCTCTTGCAAAACCTCATCATGGCATGGAAAAAAGCATATAAACAAGAAAGGTCCATCTCATTATAATCCATCACATGTTCAAATCCAAAGGGAAAAAGCAATCACGTTGAATAGGAAACAAAAGGGGTTGTTCTTATTCACCTTTTGAAAGACAGCAGCATGATTAAATAGGCACACAAACATGTTACATTCCTATTAGATCCACAGTCACAAGGTTATGATAGAACTCAGAAATTCCGGAAAATCATTTGTTTTTATTTGAAATGTAAGCAGTAAGCGATGAGCTAGAGAAAGTTCTGTAATACAAGAGGGCTTCGGCTACAGAACCTAATCTTGATCTACCCCTCAACACAATTGTTATATCGTGCATCTCCACCAAGCAAAAAAAGAAAAGAAATTAAAAGAAAAAGAAGAAAAACAAAAAAGTTCCCTAAAGAGGCCTGTGTCGTTTGTGGCCAGCTTTGCCGTCAGATTTTACAGCACCACTGGAATCCCCTTCGGAAGAAACCTCCATGGATTTGGTAAAGGAGCTCGAAAGATCCGCATAAAGGTCAACCACTCTTCTGATGTTGTTGTTAAGCTCCCTAATAAGGCCAACGTTTCTGCTGAGATTGTCAGGGACCTTGGACTCGTGATTCTGGTTTATCTCATTGATGAGTACCCGGTTCTGATCCAAGATGTCCTGGACTTGAACAAAGCTTTTCTTAAACGTTTGCAAGATCTTGTTATCAATCTGTGTACCGTTGCCGAGACCAGAGAATGTGTCTCCTTCCATGTTTTTTTTTTTTATATTTTTTTTGTTGGAGTCAAAAGCTTGATCGAGTCAGAACCAGCCCTGCATCATGGGCGAAAAGAAGATGATGAGAAGAAAGAACAAAATATGTGAAATACAGAAAGCGTTTCAACATATTTTTTTAATTTATCCATAATCATATCCTTCTATGTGTACCTGCCTGCACTAACCAAAACAGAGAGACAAAACATAAGCAGTTTTGGAATTGTTTAAGGCATTGGGCAGATAAGACAAGCTCTGTAGTAGAAATCATGACCACCATGAGTTTCTTTTCCAGAGGAATCAGATTATAAACTTCAATAACAATAATAATTATTATATTTATTATTAATATTTCTACTGTTGCTATTATTACTATTATTATTTATTATTTATATTGATGGGGTAATTTTTTAAAAATGATGAGACGGGAAAAAGCAGATCCCATTTCCATAAAAGGACCTTTTTTTAATGTACTCAGAAAATACCTACCTAAAGCACAGAGTTCCGAAGAAGAATCTAAAAGCCACCCCCACCCAAAAAAAAAACAGTCAATGATGCAGAAGAGATGATATTACGAAGTACTACAGCAGAGACAGTATCATTAACCCTTTTCAAGCAAAATTACGAAAAACAAAAATAGCAGAAGTAAGTAACCGTCCAAATGTTAAACTTTAAACTCAAATATACACGTTTAAGAAAAACAAAACTCCCATTTAATAATCTCAGATGAGCATTAACACTCAATAAAACTCAGCAAAATCCAAATTAACTTAACTACAAAGAATTAAAATATTCCAAAGGAACTTGGAAAAGTTTTCTCGATATAAACAGAAATTGGTCAGACAATAACAAAAAAAAAAAACCATTTGAGTTTGTGGAACCAACAAATTGTAATTGCTGAGATCTCGTGCGAATGTTTTAGTGAAGGAGGCGAAGGAAAAGAAAAGGAGCTGATAAAACCAATGAGTGGGTGAAACTGAGATCAAGAAACTCCTCATGAAACAGTTGTTGTGGGAGAAAAACAAAGAGAAGAGAACAAAATTCACATTTTATGAAACTATGGCGCGTTGTTAATTGATTTGTTTTGAGAAATTAATGTAAAGGTAAAAATAAATAAAAAAATAAAAAGATTGAAAAAGTTTGTTTATACTAATATGAATAAATGATATTATAATAATTGACATGAATGAAAAATGGTACCTTGAAAGTCTGAAGCATTATATTGAGGGAGAAGAGACAGAGATTGAAAGGAGAGACGAGGGATTCCCGAGGAGCAGTGAGTAATAAAGATCGGCGATTGAATCGAATCTGCGGAGCAAAGGGGCTGTCCTCTGAATTCAGAAAGAGAGAGAGAGAGAGAAAGAAAGAGAGAGAAAACAGAGAATATGTAGATTTGACAGTCACGCTCGGACCCCTTTGTGTCTTAATATTTAGCACTATTCTATAATCAATATCCACCTGTTTTCTCATTTTCATTTTATATATTACAAACACTATTCATTTTATTTTATTTTTTAATTTCATCAAATATATTTTTATCTTTTAAAATACTCATTTAGCTTCTTATCTGTTAAATCTGACTCAACTAGGCTTCTCATATCACTGTCTCAAATTTAACCGACTTTATTAAATTATTTGCTAATTATGCTTAGCACTGAAAACTTCTTTCTCTCCCTTCTAGTTTTTTCACTTACAAAACTTTATTCAGTTTTTCTTAATCAACAAGTTAATTAATGTTAACAGCACAAAATATTTCAAATATATTTAATTTACTTTTCATAATTTCATAAGAGTGGTGGGATTTTTTTTGTTTGACGACACGTGGCTGGTTGATGATGTAAAGATTTGTATGATGAGAGGACCCTACTTTTGCCAGCAAAGCATGTACCGATTCTTTCCTTAATATTCAGAATCAAACGAATTATGATGGGCGATCACAGGAGTTCCAAAATTTCTGTCGGCCCAATTTTTATATTAAGTGAATGTAACTACCATTTACTCTGATTCTGCTGCTACAGGATAAAAAAAATGTATAAAATTAAATTAAGTAACATTTAATAATATTTTTTATATTTTTTATTAATTTTTAACTTAGTGTGATCTTTATATTTTTCTTTTAAATTTAGTATACTTTTTTTTGTTACATTGATATTAACGTTATTTCCTTTTAAATTAGACAATAAACATGTAAAAAATTTCAGGATATTAGTAGAATTTATAATAAAAATATTAAACTATTGTTGTAAATATAGAGATTAAAAATTCTATTAATGATGACAAATATATTAAAGATTAATTTAAAGTTAACAAATTTTACTAGACAAAAATTAAGAAATATAAAAAAAATAAGATATATTGGTCAGATGAGATTAGCCTACTTTTCACTTTTGCCCTTTGTTAAAATTAAATAGATCAAATTAATATATATATATATATATATATATATATATATATATATAGAGAGAGAGAGAGAGAGAGAGAGAGAAGCACCCTTCCCTTTTATTAAAAATATTAAAGAATTGAAAATATAAAAAAAATATTGTTTACATGTACTTTATGGTTTTATATCAATCTTTGGTTTTTAATATATTTATCTATTGGTTTATTTAGTAATCTTTAAATTCTGATTTATAATTTTTAAATGAGTGCTTCAAATAATAATAATAATAATAAGAGAAGAAAGGAAGAAAATGGAAAAATTGAATTGGAAAGTTTTTTTTTTTCAAAATTTGCTCTTTTAAAATTCAACTTTCTCTTTCTTTTTCAACTAAACATTATTGGTGCTCCCTTATTTACTTCTTCTGAATAAAGGTAAACTGTAAATAGCTTGTTGAGGTGAATTACCATATATGGTTTAAAGAAAAATACTTGGCAAATAACATAAATGGTTTGATTATCTTAATCTTTAAGATTGTTTAACTCAAAGTTTCCAATAGAATTTTGAAAAAAAGAATTGTGAAAATGAGTTTTAACAATTTAATTTTTTTAATTGTGAGTGAAAATGCAGGTTAAATAGATTTAAAAGTTTAATTTTCACATCCTATTTTGAATGATTTAGCCATAACATTGAAGCGTTGTATTGTGTTTTAGGTTTAACAAGGTATTTTTTACATCTCCAACCATAAGGTTTGAAAATGGAAAAGAAAAATAAATTTTGTCTAATATGTTGTGAATCCCTAAATGTTTGAGATTTGTGGCATGAATCAAATAAAGAAATGTAAAAATGTTTAATTGTATGATGAGACATTACTACTTTATGTTTGGGTTGTCATGGATCGTATACAAATACTGATTCCAGCGCGATCCCACCTGGAGAATACCCAAATAATTCAATGTTTTCAACAATTTCATCATTTACATTCTTTATGCAATCTCACGTGAAGAAAATACAAATTTATCAACAATTTATGTTTCGTTTATTTTTATAAAACAGATTTAGTAAAATATGAATTTGTCTTATTTTTATTTAATGTAAAATAAAAAATAAAAAAAACTTATAAGAGTGTGGTCAATTTAGTTTTCTCTACGAACATTATCAAAAAGTTTCTAGTTTGATCAATTTAATTAAAGGTGTAGGAGGAATTAAACAAAGATAACGTTATATATACATATAATTTTTTATAACTTAAATAACGTATATCTGTCTTAAACATCTTTTCTAATATTATTGTTACTTATAATATTGTTATGCATCTCATACAGGATTATTCCTTTCTAAAAATAATTAAAACTTGAAATATCTTCTTTGGAACTGTTTTAAAATTTTTCAGAAATCTCGTTTCAATCATTAAAATTAAGTACTTCCAATCCTAATATTGTGGATGAAATGTTTAATAATCAAATCATTCAGAGGATTTATTTCAATACATTATTTTATAGGTCTGATTCAACTATTTATATATATAATAAGTCTTCGTCAATTTATATGAAAAAATGTATGTATAATTCCATTGAAAAATGAACCATATCTTAAATCGGATCAAATTATAACTATTTAAATAAATTTTATAAGAATAAGATCAATTAAGAGGAACAATTGTTGTTATTATGAAGAAATATTTTCTAAAGGAAATATATTATTTATATCTATTTATCAAAAATCGATATGATGAGATATATATATATATATATATATATATATATATATATATATATATATATATATATTAATAAATATTCATTTATTAGTACGTTATGACATTTAAATTTTAAGAAACTAAGATTTATGATATCTTAAATAATGAATTTTAAATATAACAATCTTACAAACTCAATTTATAAAGTGAGAATAACAAATTTTGTTAAAATAAATTCTAACTCATGACTTTGATATTATGTTAAAAAGTATATTTTAAGTATAACTTAGTCTTATAAAACCAATTTATAAAATGAGATTTACATTTACTTGTATACTTTAAATTGACATTATCTCTATTATTAGAAAGAATTTGCTTTCTTAAATAAATAATTTTAATTAATCAATTTAATTAATCCTTTGACATAAATGTAAGTGACATGAATTTTATGTTGAAAACTAGTTAGATGCTAAGAAACCTTAAGAAACAATTATAGTATAATTTTAAAAACAAAAAAAGGATGTTAAATCTATGACATAATTTTTTTTTTCATTACTTGAAGTCACCTACTTCTTGAACAAATTATTATAAAATCTATCTACTTTTTTTATTAACAACTAATTGGTGGGAAAAATATTAAAGGAGATAGAAAGGAACTATATTTGATAAATTATATTATTAATAAAATTTGAAAATTATCAAAATATACAATTTTATCATAAACGGTATGCCACATTATTAAAATGGACTTTAATTAAAAATAAAAACAAAATTATTGATAGGCTGGCAGATTCACATTGCACTAAAATACAACATAAAATAAATTATTTAAAAATTCCTAAATACAGTTATTTTTGAACATTTTAACATTTCCATCTTTCATTTTAATAAAGAAAAAACGCATACCATTTTTTCATTCGAGAATCAGAGTAGTTTATACATTAATAAAGATATCACTTCATACAGTATAATTTACAATTTAAATTATTCAAAATATATATGAAATACATATTTTATTTTTATTATAAATAATATAAATAACTGTTGATATATACTAAACGGCATCGCATTCCTGAGTTATAAATCGTTTCCCGACCTCTGGAAAGTTCTTTACCATTAATAAGTATAAATACTGAAAGCAACAATCTGATAATGATATATGGAAAAATGTTTGTTCCGTTTGATATGATTTAATTTAAGGTAATGTTTGAATTATTGGTACACTTGTAAAAATATGAGAGATGGAGAAATAGGTTTAGTAAGATATTTTATGATTAAGTTGTCTGTAATAATTCCCATAAAAAAACGTTGTGTTTGATAATAATTGGATTTGGACAGGTACCGTATATAATTGTACGAGAAGAAGAAGAAGTGGATGAGGAAGGATAGTGGAAATCCAAACGGGGGTACTGGAGTCAACACCAACGTGATTCTCAATAGGATGTTGTTGTGTTGGATATTTATAATGTTTTGTTTGGTGTATTAAGAAAAAAACAGGTACAAGGAAATCTGAGGTAACTGTTTGGGGCGAATCGGAGAAGGACACGTGGAAATGGTGAGATTAATAATGTGAAAAGCGTGGGTCCCACTAAGAAGTGTGGTGTCCAAAGCTCATAAGAGGAACCGGACACGCTACTTTTGGCCTCACCATTGGAGACCCATGTATATATTATTGGTGTCTTCAAGAACAAGAAAAAACGCTGTTGAAACTTCGTAAACACAACGTTTTTTACGTTGTACACAAATGATAAAATCTCAATTGCTATAAACCTCTCCAATTTTTCAACAAAAAAATAGAGTTATATTTGCGTATTTGTGGATTGATTTGTTGTGTTAACTATTTTCTTGTAAAATAAAACAACTTGGAGTTGCTTTTAAAAGAACACGTTTCAGTTTTTTCTATTTCTTCTTTTCAATATTAGTAGTAGCAGCGTCTTTATTACTCCGGAGAAACAAATATACAAGCAGCGGTTGCAGGATTTGAATAACACATTCACTTATTGGGGTGACTTAACCGGAAACTTCGTCATTTGTCGATGTCTGATTTAAGGTTAAATCTAATACACAAAATCTTATCGATAATGGTAAGTGTTGTTTAAGTAATGGCCGTGCGAATAAGAGATGCAACCTTTTACTTTTGACATTGTTTGTGCTTTGTCATTTTTCCATTTTCTATCTTTCTGGTCTCCTTTGTAATTTTTTAAAAAGAAAATTTTTTTTTTTTTTTTTTTAATTTGATAATTCCTTATTGGGTTGTCGTTTTCAATTAGTCAAATTAATCAATTTTTGGGATTTCCTTTTTGGATTGAAGTTTATAAAGGAGGAGTGTTATGCTATGCAATTCGTTTCCCGAGCAAAATGACATGGATCTTTCAACAAGAGGCAACAAACATTTGAATTTATGTAAATATAATTTTCATATAATTAAAAAAGTACAATAATAAACTTATTTTAAAATACATAGATAACATTATAAATGTTTAATAAGTACCAGCGTAAGAAATTCGAAAGGAATCGAAAATTATGTATATAGTCTCTGTCATTTTTTTATACAAATGATCTTTTATAGTTTATTAATGTCAAACTTTTTCGTATTTTTCTTCTAAGAATATAATTGTTTCTAGGTTTATGGTTCGACATCGATCAATGAATCCAATCTATTTAACGCGAATTTGTTTATATTTGACTAATAAACTTATATATTTTTTAATCTGATTTCAAGTAATTGAGTGTTATGACATCTACTATTAAAATGAATTTGACTAACAACTCAATTATATTATGAATCAAATTCACACGTATATTTATATTAATAATTTCTCTTTTAATACGGGTATTGATTTCAATCAACAATGTATTTCTTTTCAAGAATCATATTTTGATATTTTTTGTTATTAAAAAGTGAGACGATGAATGAATAAAAAAGATAAAATGATAAATGATATAGATGGATAAGAGAATGAAAACGAAGGTTTTATAGAAATGTAAATTGCAGTAAAATAAATTATCAATAATAGAACAATAACTAATAAAGTAAATCAACGAACGAAAGTGATAACTTAAATTGCCTCAATTCACATGAGATTAATCACTTTTCCCATTCACAACGTTATCGAAATATTTGAAATTATATCGAAAATTTATCACTCCATATTTATAATTGAACTATCTATTTATATTTTCTCTCTTTTCTAACACTTACTTGATAATTAAAATAAAAAAGTAATAATACATAAACTAAAGTAATTGGTTTAAACTACCCAAATAACATTAGTTGTTCTAATTGATCCCAAGTTCCGCATTTATTATTGCACATAATTTTTCCTTAACATTCATTAACAACTGAACAACTAATTATTTAAGTTATCAACTGAACTTCCTATTACTCTTTCCATCTTGAATAACCAAATTCTCTTTTCAATAGCAATAAGAAACTTTATATATACTGGTTTTGAAGCATTTGAGAGAATAACATTGAACCTTGGTATCAGTTACCAATTCTTCAAATTACTAACTCAGCCATCACCTGTAAAGAAATACACTATTAAAATTCAAACTGCAAACACGGTCATTAACAAATTTTCAAAGCTACAAACAAAGACACCACCTGCTCCTGCATTTGCCATCTTCAATGCTAAGAAATACGAAATGAATAAAAGGGACAGCCATAAAAGAAAATCTTATTACGCACCTACTTTTTAAATACGTGCAACAATAACTACAAAAGCAAAACAAAACTCATCTGACTGCACTTTGCTTGGTTCTAACAGCAATCCCCTTTTGCTCTTTTTCATGTATGATAAATTATAAATACTTTAAATGAAGTATAAGTGTGACGTCAATCTTTAATTGCTAAGAAAGAGAACCTGGGTTCTCAGAACGGCACTTTCATCTGCATTGGCTTAGTATTTAATATACCTATGCTTCTTTCTTTCTGATCATCAATGCCATTGTAATATGAACCAACATTTTCTGGGATTGACTTAGGTATTAAATTCAACTTTTAACATGTTTTTTTTTTTTTTTTTTTTCAGTTCAGAGTACCTTTAAAACAGTAAATTATAAAATGAGATTATTTGATCAGGTATATAAAAATTATCATCATGTCGGACTCATTCCTGACCATTTTACAAATGAAGTCGCTGTTTCAAAATGGTTTATGCGCGAATTAGGAAATAAGAAGAGTCGCTAGGAGTGCTTACGATCTCTCTTTCCTAAATTCAAACGAAGTCGCCATCCATGAATCCTAGCAACATTGAGATGAAGTTGGTGTAGGTCTCAGTCTTAGTGACTTCAGTTTTGATTATTTTTTTAGGATTAAATATGTTTTTATCCGTTAATTTTTAGTAAATTTTGAAATTAGTCAATTTTTATACTTTAAATTAATTTAGTCCTCAATCTTTTGAAATACGTGAATTTAATCATTTTAATCAAATTTTGTTAAGTTTATTTGACATTTCAAGCGCATTTCATTTAATATTTGACTTAATATTAAAGAAAAAATGTGTCAAACCGTATAAACAACTCAAATACAATCATGAAATGCATACGAAACATCAAATAAACCTAACAAAATTTGATTAAAAGAACTAAATTCATATATTTCGAAAGATGAATAACTAAATTGGTCCAAAGTTTCAAAATAGACTAATTCCAAAATTAACCGAAAGATAAAGGACCAAAAACATATTTAACTTTTTTATTACTATTTTATTTGAGTTAATTTCTTTTGCATGTAAAGACGTGGAACTAAGGTAACATAGTAATTAATATGTATCAAAATGAATTAAAGTTGAATTGTCTAAAAATAAAATTTTTTGAAATTTTTCATAAAACTAGAATTAACAAGATATTTATTTCATAATATACCAAAAAGTACAAGTGGATTGAAAGACTAAAAATAGACAAAATTACTAATGTTAGAGACAATTGCTACTGTGATATCCTTCGTTTCTACGATATAAATTTATTCCATAATTATATTCCAACTTTAATGTGATAAATTATTTATATTATTAATTTTCATATACTTTACTATTTTTTTTTATAATCAATGCTCTAATATTTATGCTCATTTTTCAATTTAAAAAATTAAACATACATATAATTTAATCACACACAATTTGGATTTGGAAACTAAAATACCTCCACAGTAGAAAAAATAAATGAAATAATAATATAACAAAAAAAAGCTACAAACTAATTTTAAAAAAAAAATTAACAAACGAAAGTCACCATGAAAGGAAACAGTTTCAACACAAGTTGGTAGGAGTCCTGACGATTTCCTTTTTATCAAATCATAAAAGTTGCTATGCATCATGGCAAATTCACTTTTCCACAAAAATCGCTATTATTCCTGGTAACTTTTGTAATTATTTTGTCAACCCCCTATTTTGTTTAGAAAAAACTGACCAAAATCTGTAAATTAATCTTTAACATGGTATCAAAGCTATAAGTTAAAGTCCATCCTACTAAGATTTGCTTTTTTGTTCTTATCGAAGAATTTATTATTTGTTGGATATTCTACCACACATCGAATTGTTTTCAGGACCACCTATTAATATTTAGTACTATGTACTATGCTGAACATGTATATATGTTGGTGTGAGTTGGAGATCTTAAGTCAACAAAAAATAAGGTCATTTTACACTAATATATAAGTAGACGCGAATCTCACCTGATTAAAAATTAGTTTTGTGGAATTGAATTAGATTTAAATTCCAGTTCTTGCTAACAAGCTAAATACATATTATTATTATTATGAAGCACAAACCTATTAAGAATTAGGCTGTTGTACCACGTTAATAACAAAATTTTTATAAAAGATGGAGCTTTCTACATCAAATTTCAATACCTATGCTGGCACTAATCTTTTACTCCCGCCGCAATAATGGAAGAAACACAGAACTGAGTTCATAAATTGTTTACCTTCAAACTAAAAAGAGATGGTGAGAGGAGAAGCAATCCGTGCATAACCTTCATTTTGGTGCCATTGGAAATAATGCAAGCAGAGACAGAAACAAAGACATGTCCCTACTTTAAATTTGTATATCATGCTTTCATAAATTCACTTGCAAGGCTAAGCTACAATGAACGAATTAGAAGATTTAAATTCCAAACAATAATGATATAGCCTGCTCCATCATTCCACCTATGTCAAAACAAACTTAAAGTAAGTACAGATATCAAACATACAAAAAAAATCTCTTACATCTTAGTCCCTTGTTTATTGTCTTTTCTTTTCTAAACTGTAGAAAGATTGTTATGGACAACTAGTTAGTGGCTTCATTTATCTCACCATTAATTGGTGAAAACTTTATGTTACTCACATTTTAGCACAGTTTTTTGCAATATCTCAAAGAAGCATACTGGAATTCTGTTCTACGGGTTCTTCATTGCTTAAAAGGCCTAAAATGTCATCCTGGACAATGTATTTTTGTTTTTTAAGGACTGCACTTTGCATCTTACTCTCCTTATATGTTTCAGATTGAGTCAATTGCCCTTTAATTTATCGCTCTTTCACTAATTTCTTTATTTTGTTGTGTGCGGTATCTCTTGTTTCTTCGAAGATATTTCTCAATCCTTAACAGAAACAAAAACTTGTGAGAGAATGATACTTGGCTTAAATCATTACCTCATAATATCATTCATGTTCATAAACAAGAACCTTGTACAGGGACCTAAAAATATGAGGGTTAACAAAGGAACTCAAACATAAGTTTGTTATAAAAGGAACTGATGGAACTCATTCATGTTCATAAGCAGGACACAAAAAATCTTTCTGTTTTGTACTGTTCCAGTGATTGAGATAAAAATTAAGAAAAAAAATACTTCTTTTAAAATATTCCTTATAGTTTTCTTTTCCTCTTTTCAAGAAAATTTGTTATTATTTTTGCTTTTTTTTAATAAAATAAAATTATTATTTCTATTATCTATTTTGTTCCTCTTCATTTATTTTTATTTTAATTATAATTCCTTTGTATCCGGTGTTGCTAAAGTAGCTTTAATGCATGGGAATTGTAATAAAATGATCGGGAATGAAAAGATGGGAACTTTAATGAATCAGAAAGGGTGTGTGGAAAAGGTGCATTGAAGTGTGTGGATTGAATTTCAGGAGCAAAGGGCACATACTATTTTTTATTGTAGTTGGCATGGTTGTCTAGGTACACTTTTCTCACCTTACCTAGGTAAGATAAGGTCTCATTTATACTATTTTTTATTTAGTTTTTTATGATGAAAGAAATAAAAGAGATAATTGTATGCAGAATTCCAAAGGGAGTACTTGGTGAGATTATCTAAGAGGAAGAGAAGGATGTGTATGGTGGAGCATGTGGTGCTGTTCAAGGTCAAAGACGGCGTGGCGCCGTCGGAGACAGATACCATGCTGAAGAGAATCCGTTCACTAGCCTCCCTGGAACACCTTCTGCAACCCACAGTGGGACCGTTGTTGCGCATCCGAACCACCACCTCCTTCGATTTCACCCTCTTTTACCACGCGCGTTTCAAGTCCAAGCACGATCTTCATGCCTACGCGACGCACCCCACCCACTTGGCGGTGATCGAGGCCAACTCGCCCTTGGTGGAGAACACCATGGCCCTCGATTGGGTTCCGGAGGTTCCCGGAGGCGCTGTTCTGCCGGCGGGCTCCGCCTTGCGAGTGACGTTCTTGAAGTTGAAACAGGATGGTGGAGATGGCGTTAAAGAGGAGATCCTGGGGGCTATAAGGGAAATTCAGCGCGAATTGAAAGAGGCCATTGAGGTGAGTTGCGGGGAGAATTTTTCTGCAGGCAGAGCCAATGGATTCTCCATAGCTTCCCTTGAAGTTTTTCCTGGATTAAGCGAACTAGAGGAAGCAGATTCCAATGAAGAAATAGGGTTGTATGAGAAGAATGATAAGATCGCGAAACATCTTGAGAGGGTGATGGTGCTTTATTATGTGGTGCCATAGTGAGAACTGAGTCACCACCATCTTTATTAGTTTGTTTATGTGATCTTTTATGGTGGCGTCCTGCAGTGTGCTATATCTATAACAATAATAATGGACTGCAAAACTTGGTATATTTTGATGGTTTGGTGGTACAGAACATTGTTTGTGTGTATGAATATTGAAGAATTGGATAATCAAGAGAAAAATATTTATCCATTAACTGAGAGCTTTTCTTTGTCTTCCCTTACACTTCAAGGCTCGTCTTATCATTTAAAAGTCACACTAAATTATCAGTCTAATTAATTAGGCCTTTATTTGATATTGCCTGAAAAAAAAATATACCTTCAACTAATTTTTTATAAAGTTGATAAAATTATAAAATAGAATAATTTTTTACTTTTTTATAAAAACAAAATAATAAAATTTTGTAATTTTTTATAAAAATGATAGTTTGACAAATCAAACTTTAACAAAATAACATTTATCTGTTTCTTAATTTGATTACGTTAAACCTTAAAATATAATCTGAGATTTGAATGAAAATAATTAATTACAGACCATATTATTACGATATTAAATTTTAAAATTGTTCTTTTGTAATATATATATATATATATATATATATATATAATTTTATTTGATATATTCAATATTATTAAAGTTATAAAATACATTTAATAATTTAATTATTTTTGCCTCTGAACATAAAATCATTGTTATATATTAAAAAAGTAATCATTCAATGTTATATATATCTATGTTATAATACAATAGTCTCACATCTCTTTGGAACATAAAAGTAAATTATATTAAAATTATAATAAAAAATAGAGTATTTATAAAAAGTAAGAAAATATTTAAAACATAAAAAATATTTTTCATAATATATTAAAAGTGTGAACTTCATAAAGTTAATTATCTTATTTATATAAAGCAATGAATATAATTCTTAGTTGAATTAGAATCTTTAAAATTAATCTAATTATTTTAATTTAAAATGTTATTTATTATCTTAATATCTTAAGATTTTTTTATTTTATTTTAAATGTTGAACTACTTTATTAAATAAAACAAAATAATATTAAAAAATGATGGTTTTTAAAAAGTTCTTTCTTAAATATACTTTTTTATCTATAGTTTTACAAATATATACCTTTGGTTTTTATAAATTTTAATTAGAAATTCGATATTTTAATTTTTTAAATTAAGTAGTTTTTATCCATTGTTAATACATTATTCAACTGTTAAAAATTAACCTATTGATTAAATTGTCCTTACATTCTATTATATATGTATATATTGTGTTTATTTAATAATTATATATGACATATTTAAAGTTAAAGAAATGAAGTATTTAACTTTAAATATTAAAGAACAAAATTTGCAAATCAAATTTGATAGAATCAGAATTACACATTACATTTTGCGTGTTAAAAATAATCATTTAATTACAAAGGCCCAATTACAATAAAAGAAGGCCCATGAGGCTCTGAATCTTCTAAACCCTAGTCTTCTTATTTGTGTGTTCGCATCTTTGTTCTGTTGTTCGTCTCTCTCGAAGGAAAAAGGCACTGACGCAGGTTCCTGAGGCTTCTCTTCCTTTTCCTTGGTAAGATTCAACTTATGCTTTTGCTTCTTGAAAGTGATCCTGTTGAATTGCGTGGTTTCATTCATTGATTGTAATTGAGATTTGTCTTTCAGTGAGCGACTATGGTGAGGGTTAGTGTGTTGAATGATGCTCTCAAGAGCATGTACAATGCTGAGAAAAGGGGGAAGCGCCAAGTCATGATTAGGCCATCCTCCAAAGTCATTATCAAATTTCTTTTTGTGATGCAGAAGCACGGTATCTCTCAGTAATCAAACCTTTTATTTTTCGTTGCATCATTTAGTCTGTGTCCTGAATTGTTGTTGTGTTCGGTGATGATTTATCGTGTAGGTTACATTGGAGAGTTCGAGTACGTTGATGACCACAGGGCTGGTAAAATCGTGGTTGAATTGAACGGTAGACTGAACAAATGTGGGGTTATTAGCCCTCGCTTTGATGTGGGTGTCAAAGATATCGAACCTTGGACTGCTAGGCTTCTCCCCTCAAGACAGGTAAGTTAAAGTGTTTTCTTTTTGTTTCATACCGTTTTTTTTTTTTGTGTTGTGTTCATTTCATGTCTATATGAGCTTCTGGATAGTGCCATGGATTAAGAGTTTATTTCTGTAATTTATTGGTTTATCGTTTCGTTAAGATCAGTTGTAAAAGGGTCAATATTTCTTCATTATGGAGATAAAATTACTTGTATGATGTGAAATTTTTGTTGAATGGTTGAGTTAGATTGCTTAAGGTTCTACATGTTTTTTTTTTGTTAAGTTTAAGATCAAATAATTTCTGTTGAGTTTCTCTATCATCAGATTAACCACACAAAGGTTCCTATACTTATTGGATTTTACTAATTATGCAGTTTGGGTATATTGTATTGACTACCTCTGCTGGCATCATGGATCATGAAGAGGCTAGGAGAAAGAATGTTGGTGGTAAGGTCCTAGGTTTCTTCTACTAAGTTATTTTGAATTTTGGATGACAATGGTTTCAATTTTGAGATTCACGAGTTGTAATGGAGGATATGTTAATCCCTTAGTATATTATCAAGCATTGCAGTAACTGTTTTGTTATGTTATTTATTTTGGTTTGCAAATCCAACTTGGTTACCATTCACTTTCTGATATCTTTATCGTTATTTATTTGATGGCAAAGTGTACTAGTCAAGCTATTTTAACTGGTAAGAACTTTGATTAGAAAGTGGGAACACGGCTATGTTTGAGAATGTGTGGTAGTTGGAGTTTCTACATTTGCATTTAGCTATTAATTAGACACTCCAGGAAAGACCATTTATCAATTTGTTTGTTAAAATCAATTACGTTGCATAACAAATGGTCTCTAAATAAACGTTGGTTTGGACTTGAACTTCTGCGTCTCACGATAACTACTACCTCTATCTTCTGCATCTGTTAATCATTGGATGCTATTACTGTTAACTGTTGAATTACGTTGGTAATGTATCTTAAACCCATCGGTAGCTTTAAACTGATTTGCGTCTGACATATTTTACTTCCAGTGATTTTTTTACCTGTGTGGTTACCTGCGGGGCTCAACTTTCTTTATCCAATATTTGGGATGTTCATTCATTTTGTCTTGTTTTCTTTTTTAATGTGTTTTTCACATGACGGAAACTCCATATTTTGTAAAGATTATATAATATAATATAATATAATTATTTATTTAATGGTAATTTGTCTTTCTTTTATATTTTCTAATACATAAAATATATATCTTTGAGTGACCGTGATCCATGGTATTTATTATTTAGGTCATCTCATTAAATATTAAGAATACTAAAACATCTTCAGAATTTAGTACATAATTGAATAAGGGAATGAATTTTTAAATTATTTGAAGATTTTATTCGAATCTTTGCACTTCTATCAAACTCTAGCAAGAGACTTGATGAAAATATTTCATGACTTGATTAACAAAGTTACAAACTTTTCAAATAATTTAGCTTAATTTGAATGACAACTCGTAATAATGTGGACTTTTGGAACTTGAAAACTAATTACTAATGATGTTGAGAATATACTTAAAGATTCGTTTATGATTACTGGATTAAATCGTAGTATTAGTAATTTATTGTAAAGGAATTTAATATTGTGACAAAATTTGAAAATGATTAATTTTTCCGATAACATGAAAAATAAGATTTTAGAAAAGCAAACTGCTTATTATATTAAAAATAAAAAATAAAAGAGTTAGTTATAAGAAAAAAAAATTTAAAATTATTTTAGAAAAAATTTATTTCATTGCTATTATTACCATACGAGTTTGTTCGTAAATGCAGCGGTAAATAAAATCTCTAAAGGAGTCCCTGGATAAATAAAATGGTTTTTTGTTCAATGCCTGTACCAGAATTGATAGTACTTGACTTGTTATGCAAAAACGGGTTTAGGAAAAAGTGGATATCTTAATAATGTTTGGAGGCCTTCTCCCTGCACCTCCAACACTATTTCTATACCCCCAAAATTTACCATTATATCCTTATTTAATATATGGGTGAAGGTGGGTACCATTATATCCTTATTTAACATATGAGTGAAAGTGGGTACGGACGCAGTAAATTTCATTTACTGCGTCGTCAACATCCCTGCACCCCCAAAACGTTACTATTACTATTTCTTCTTCTCCCGTTTCTTCTCCATCCCACTCTGCTTTCATTTAAAATTTTGCTTAGTTTCATTCTCTGTGGTCCCTGAGAGCTTTAATTTTTCTGTCCTTCATTCTTTCATTGTCTTTGGTGGGTGGTGGTCCCACTTCCGGTTTGTATCACTTTCATTATTTTTTTTAAAGGAATGATGTTTATTCTCTCGGTGTCTCAATTTGCGTTGTAGTTGTGGTTATTGTGGTTGAAGGTTCTGTGATTGTTGGTTCTTTGAAGGAAGGTGATATTGTGAGTAACTACATCCTCTTATCTTCTCTCCAAGTGTGGTAGTTCCCGTCTGTCCAGGTTAGCCTTAATACTAGCTTAAGTTTTTTTTTTTTTTTTTTTTTTTGTGATGTGAAACGGAATTTGTTTTCCGTTTCAGAAACTATAACACGAAATCTTTTATGAAACGAATTCTGGCATGCGTTTCAAACCTTTACCAAACAAATTGCGTAAGCCGTTTTGCGAAAAAAGTCAAAATGTATGGGAAACGGATTACGAATTCCGTTTCGTAAAATTGTGAAACGGATTCTGTAATCCGTTTCAAAAAAAAATTGCAATTTCTTTTGAAACGGATTACAGAATCCGTTTCACAATTTTACGAAACGGAATCTGTATTCCGTTTCCCATAAATTTTGATTTTTTTGCGTACACGAAAAACCAACAAAAAAACCCAAAACGGATACTAAAATTCGTTTCAGCATCCTCCTACACGGATTCCATAATCCGTTTCTGTAAAAAAAAAAAGGAAACGGAATGTGTATTCCGTTTCATCGTCCTCCGACACGGATTCCACAATCCGTTTTAGTACAATTCAAAAAAAAAAAGAAACGAAATGTGTATTCCGTTTCATACACCTCTGACACGGATTCCACAAACTGTTTCAGTAAAATTAAAAAAAAAAAGAAACGGAATGTGTATTCCGTTTCAACATTCTGGAAAATGGATCTCACATTCCGATTCGGACAAAAAAAATGAACATGTTTGAAACTATTTTGTAAAGCTGTTTCAGTGCACTCTTAAAACGAAGACCGTTTCTCAATTTTGATGAAACGGATCTTGTAATCTATTGCTAAAATCAATTAAAATACACAGACAACCATTTCTAAAATGAATTACAAATTTAAAAACATTACTTAACTGGCCAAATGGAGAAGATGGGTTTGTGGAGTTGCGCAGGAGAAAACCAGAAAAGGGAGGTCGCAGATGAACACTGTGTGGACGCTCCAGAGAAGAACTGTGTGGAGGCTGTGTGCGAGAATGTGTGGGACAAGAGCAAACGTGGGAGAAGACGGAGGAAGAGTGTGTGGAGGCTGTGTGGGAGAAGAGGAGAATGAGGGAGAAAAGACTTCACGCGGACCAGCAGTTAGGTCAAAGATTCCTGATGGGGTGCAGTGAATTAGATTCTTGCTTTATTGAGGTTTGTTTTGGGGATGCAGAGCGTCAGGCGTTTTTGGGGTGTGCGGTCAAAAAACACAGTAACTCTTATTTTTTACCATAAGCAAATATGGAAATAAGATTGGTTTTGGGGGTACCGAAAAGATTCTTCTTGGATGTGTAGGGAGAAGTGCCCCTAATATTTGGGGGTGCGAAAGCAATGCCCGAGCTCACTTGGGCCATTGGCCCACCATACACATTAAACGGGCCTTACATGGAGCAAATTAATTTAGTAGAAAAAAAAAAGGAAAATGCTAAGCCCCGAGCGTCAGCGTCAGCGACAGCGATATGATTGAAGGTAAGGCACTGACAAGGAACACCATATGTGCTTACGATGCTGCGTTTGAGAACGCCGTTGTCACATCCGTTTTCTCTGACGTTCGCGGCCTCCAGACAGCTCCGTAAGGTTCAAGCGCGCCCCTTCCGATCTTCCATCAAGATGACGTCAGCAAAGACGGTGGAGCACATTGTCCTTTTCAAGGTGAAGGAGGAAACGGAGGCGTCAAAGGTGAGTGAAATGATGAACGGACTCGGTTCTCTTCTGTCGCTGGACACCGTCCTCCACCTCAGCGTGGGCCCGCTCCTCCGTAACCGATCCTCTTCTTTAACCTTCACTCACATGCTCCATACCCGCTACAAGTCCAAGGAGGATCTCCAAGCCTACTCCGCGCACCCCAGCCACGTCGCCGTCGTCAAGGAAAACGTCCTCCCCGTCATCGAAGACATCATGGCTGTCGATTGGGTCGCCGATGGCCTCAGCAACCTCGTTCCGCCGCCGGGCTCGGCGCTTCGTGTCAGCTTCTTGAAATTGAAGGAGGATGCGGCTAAGGACGACGTTTTGGGTGTGGTTAGAGGAATTCCCGAGAATTTCAAGCAGATTAGTGAGTTTAGTGTTGGGGGGAATTTTTCGCCGGGGAGAGCCAAGGGTTTCTCGATTGCTTCGCTCGCTGTTTTCGCGGGACCGAGCGAGTTGGACGCCGTGGATTCGAATCAGGAGTTGGTGAATTACCAGAAGGACAAGGTTAGGGATCAGATCGACAGTGTGGTCGTTGTTGATTACGTGGTTCCGCCACCTCCTCCTGCTCAGAGTGCGAGCCTTTGATGAGAGGTTATTGCTTTGCTCTGCAATGTAACTGTCAGTTATGTTTATTTGCCTGAATAATGAATGTTGATTCACTGAATTGGTTACATTGTTTTTGAGTTTAGACCCTAATTTTTACCTACTTGTTCTTTAGTGACTAATAGATTGAACCTAAATTCATTTTTGTTTTTTTTTTTTTTTTCTCCCTCTTCCCTTGCCTCCTACTAGAGGCCCGATCATGTCTCCTTGGGGAGCCTTTATGATAATTTAGTATCATACTTTAGTTTAGCTTGACCCCTGTCAACCTCTGTTCTCTATGGAAAGATTTAGTGCATATTTGGGAAGCAAAAATTGCTTGCCGTTCTCTAACCTTAAGGGTTATCAAATGCGAACCTGGTAGTATATACTCACTCATCACCCATTATATATAGATGTCTAACCTTTAAAGAAAGTGGATACGGTAAAGTTGTTGTTTCTGATGATGTTCATGTTAAGGTTTACAAATGTGTAGAACAAGGTATTATTTTCGCTTACCACTTCATTTAGTGCGATCTTGAGATACAAGAAACTGTTAAATGAATGGAGGAGGGGTCCTCCTGCATATAAGAACAGCAGAGATATTCAAATCAGTATGAAATTACGAGAAGAGGTAATTGAACAGAATTAAGAAACAAGATAGCAAAGGTGGGGGAATCAATTAGGATTTGAGAGGAAGGTATGGATCATAAGTTATTTAATTTTTTTCTTTAGGGGTTGATTTGGTGGGCAGGTATTAAAGTAAAGAAAGATACATGCATATGAAAAACTTACCCATCACTATTTGTAGAAGAACACGTATCCTATAATGCTGATTGAAGTGCTATGAAAAACTTCGGAAAGGAAAAATATTCACTTCCAAGTTGTTTACATGGCTTATTTTTGGGCAGTTCAGGTTAAGACTTAGCATTCGAAATAGTTCACTAAGTAGGAGAGTCTCATGACTTAACTACTACATTAAACTTTTTATTCCCTTCCACATGAGATTTATAACACTGTCATCTCCTCTAAGAACCAATGTTCACTGAACCTTCACTCTAGTAGCACTAGCTCTACTGTAGTCTTTCCCCCTTACATTAACGGTTTCACTTACCCATCAGTGTGTTACACCTTGATCCAACCTTTTAGTAACATTTTCTTTAGCTTTATTCTCAACGAAAGTACCAATTATCATGACTTAGACATAAGAGAAGAGTGTAATTCATAAGGTTAATTGGTTAAGTGAGAGTCTCATGGCTTAAGTGCCATATTATTCTTCTTATTATATGCAATAGGAGACTCAAAACAATACAAGACATATATAATGGGGTAATTACTAATGAGTGAATTCACGGACAGGAGGCAAAACGTTTCACTGCAGTGACAAGTTTATATTAATGTTCGGTCTTCATTCTTTAATTGTTTTTATCTAATCTTGGATGTGCTTGCTGGTGATATGAAAAAGATCATTTCTAGATGCGTGCTTTGTATGAATGATATAGTTTTCATTGAAAAATGAAGGGAAGTGGTCAACATTAAATTTAAGCAGGAGTAAGATATTGCATATGCATTAATATTTAAGGAAGAAACAACAGGAATAATATCCTGGAATATGATTTGAAGTTAAAAATCGAAGATAGTATCATGGGTTTGTAAGTATTTGTATTTAGCAATTATTACTCCTTTTTAAGAGATTCTGATGTTATAAGTTAAAAAATTACGTCTAACGTACGAGACTTTCTTTCTTAAATTTTGTCCAAATTAATTATAGTTGCTACACAGGTAACATATTTGTGCTAATTCAATCATTCATTTCAAAAATTCAGTATTTTTAATATTAAATTAATTTTGTTCATTTTATTCAATTATAATAACACTTATTGTTATTATTATCGAAAACTCTTGTCAATTAACTTTAACTCTAATTATACTTACAAGTCTTTTGTAATTTTTATTCTTTATTACATCATAAAGTCCTTAGTCTATCTATACAGTTTTTTTGGTTAAATTGTTGGTTGTCAGTGTCAAACTCTTATAGTTAAATATTCGTTATATGAAAATGATTAATTTTTTTTTAAATATTACTTTTTATCTCAATTCCTTCAATATTTTGCCTTTTACTTTTAGTCTTGATAAGTATGAAAATGCTATTTTTTGTTTTTAATCTTTATAGGTATGTTATCTCATGTATCTTAGTTTTTATGGTTTAGTAGCATTTTTTATTCTTATATTTTTAACAATTTTTTATTTAATGTAGTCTTTATACTTTTTAAGAAAATTTAATATAATACGTTACATTAGAATTAATCTCATTTTTTCTGAGATTGAACAATAAATACATAAAAATAGTGGATGAATATATTAATCTATGTTAGTTCATTGTTAACATCTAACGAAAGATACCACAAAAAAATCGCATACAAATTTTCATTTTACTTCTTAGTTCCTAGTATTATTATATGCCAATTTGTCATTTTTGTTCCAACTCCTTCTGTAACGGGAGAACCATAGCATTCACAATTGTAATAATAGAAATAGTTGATAATAGAAATTGATTAAAATCTTTTTAATGAATTTTCATATTTTATTGTTATCCTTACTTTTTTTTTCTCAGTTTTAATTATCCTTTGTAATTCTTTTTATTATTTTGGTACATGTCGTTGACAATTTTTAAGTTACAACTTGTCTGTTGCACATATTATCAACTACATATAACTGACACAAGTAACCAGTTAGCTATATATATATATATATATTTATTTATTTTTATTTTTCATTTCTTTTACTAAAACTAAAACATGTAGTTCTTTTAAAGTTATTTTGTTTAAGAAAATAATAATAATAAATGTGATTTTCTTTCAGTAATCCTAATTTGACGCTAAAATTCAAACAACATTAAGTATCACACATAAAAAGTCTACGTACTTATTAAGCTTCATTATAGGATTCACACTTTGAATATTAAATATTGAATGTTTAAAGAAGCACTGGACACAAACTTTAAATGAAACGAAACCAAATTTATTTGAGACAAATGATTATTTTTTCCTTTAAAAAAGTTTAAAAATACATATGTTAATTCCACTTAATTATTGACTTAATCAAATGATAGACAAATCATCGCTTAAAAAATGCCAGTAAACAACGGGTGAAAACATAAATAAAAAATTTATAGATGGTCAAAATGAAAACAAATTATTGAGGACAAAAACAAAATGTAAGAATGTTTTAGGACCAAAATAAAAAACACACTTATACCACTTAATTGATAACTTCATTCATCATTTTATTAATGCAAATAAATTGTAGAGACGAAAATTAAAATTAAAATTTGATCAAAGACCAAACCAAAATTAAATTTAAACGTAAATAGTAAAGAACACATTTATAGTTTCATCTCATTCTGGAACACTTTACATCATAAGTTGGTTAAGTTTTACGATAATTATATAAAAATCATTATTAACGATAAATTTTGATTAACATATAAAAAATATTGGTCTGACAAATTCTTGGAGCTGACTGCTACAACAAACTTTCCAACACGAAGAGGTTCGTAAGAAAGTCAGTTTGAGAGAGCTAATTTTAGGTAACAAAACTCATCATAACAACACACTACTTTCAATAAAATTTTCCTCTTATATTAATCATACAGAGATTAATTAGTTGGATACATGCTCCATTTTTGTGAGTTGAAAGAATCTCGGCTACAAAGTTAATCAAAAGCAGAGAAAAAAAGTGCAGATTTCTTGAGAAAATCAATCAGAGTAATGCAAGGAAGATAGATTGTATGATGCATGAAAAATGAAGGAATTAAGTCAAACTCACGTGCATGTTAGTCAAAAGAACACGTGCTTGTTTAAACTGAAGGTCTATGAACACTATATATCTGAAAATAAAAATAATAAACCCTAATATCTCTTGTTTGTGAAGTATTACATTCCCTATTTCCATTATTATACTGCTTAATATTGCATCATTAATTCTATGATTTTTTTTTATGCAATAAAAATAATTAATTTGTAAATGAACAATTAAAATAAGCAAATTTCAAATGTATTTTATCAAATAAATAAAATTAAGTTTTATACTAAAATATCATATAAGTATATTTAGTTTGGTTATTTTAAATTTATATATAAGCCATATACATATACTACAACAGATAATTTATATTAAATAACTTTTAACTTTCAACTTTCAATTCTAAACTAACATTTGAATTTTCCAACTATTTTTTCAGCTGGAAAGCAAAACGACCTAATCATTATAAGAATGAGAGTGATAAGAATTAATCTTCTCTCATATCATTTATGTAGATTTTTTTAGGCTACATGTATGACACATAATAATTTACTAGTTATAATTAACCAACTATTTAATTAAATAATTGCAATTCATAATTATCCCATTTTCAATAATGATTATCGTCTAAGAGAGTACACTTTTTTCTTTGGTGAAATATTATTTTATGAGAGAATAAGTTATCCCGTTTGAAATTAATAATTAGTCCGATAAATGTCATGTTAACATTAGCAATAGTAATAAGACTGATAGTTTTATTTTTTGTGGCCAAAAAGCAAAGTTACTTCGAAATCTACAACTTTAACTAAATAAGGCTAATAGACAATATTCACTCAAAAGCATAAAGAAGACACTCAAGAACAATATAATATAATTAACATGCTCAACTAAAATCAATAATACATGATACAATTCCTCCCAAACGATTTGCAATTTTAGTAGTTTTGTAATTTGTTCCAAAATAATTCATGTCTTTACTTTATAATGTATATTACTAATTCTCTTTCACAATTTATCTTTACACATTACTTCCTAATTACTAAATAAGTGAAATAAATGTAACACATTTAAAAAAAAAAATAAAAAAAATAAAAAAAAAAAAAAAGAACACACACAATATATATATGGATGAGTTTCTGAAAAGAGTAGCAGATGTGTGGATGTGTTAAAGAAACGCAATGAATGTGGTCGAAAAATCTAAGATTGGTGTTGTGTGAGGAGAAATGAGATGAAATGAAGATATGCGACATGAATGACGTGTGTAATCTTCTGTCACTTACTTTCTTACTCAGTTGCGAGACTCAGATGAAGATTAATAATAATAATAATAATAATAATAATAAAATAATTGGTATATAAGTATGGACACTCCTAAAGACTTGCAAAGTAGCTAGCAGAGAAGCAGAGAAGCAGAAAGAAAAAGAGAGAGAAAAATGGGGAGAAGCCCTTGTTGTTCAAAGGAGGGTTTGAATAGAGGTGCTTGGACAGCTGATGAAGACAAAATCCTGAGAGAATACATTACACTCCATGGTGAAGGAAGATGGAGAAACCTTCCCAAAACAGCAGGTATTTCCTTCTTTACCTTATACTTACTTACAAAACAATCCTATAATTTTGTTTTTAAACATATGCACGCAGGTTTGAAAAGGTGTGGGAAAAGTTGCAGACTTCGATGGCTCAATTATCTCAGACCTGATATTAAGCGAGGCAATATTACCTCTGATGAAGAAGAACTCATTATCAGACTCCACAAGCTCCTGGGAAACAGGTCTCCATTTCCTACTTATCTTAATAAATTTAAATTATTCAAAATTAAAGATTTTAATAGAAGAGAAGGGTGTGTGATTTTGTGTGTAGATGGTCTTTAATAGCAGGGAGGCTTCCAGGACGAACAGACAATGAAATCAAGAATTATTGGAACACCAATTTAGGTAAAAAGGTGAAAGATGGCCACAAAACCTCAACCTCTTGTCGCACACAGATCCCCAATCCTAAACTAGATTCCCACCTAGTCCGTACAAAAGCCACCAAGTGCACTAAGCTCTTTTTCCCTCACCCATCAATGCTGCAACTCCCCGACAACTCCCACCAACAACAAAACCTTGTCGCCGATGCTGTTATGACTCACCACCTGGAACTCACTACCACAGATTTCAACGTCGGAGATATCTGTTTTTCTGATCTTCTCGACTCCGATTTCACCGATATCTGCAACAACGACCTCTTATTCTCTCCTTCTTCGGACCAACCTTATCATCCACTGTGCTCCCAAGAACTTCTCAAGAACTGGACGCAAACCAATTTCGCAGACCAAACCACTGCTTCAAACAACCTTCATTCTTTCATTTCGTTCCTCGACACCACCGAGGAAACACTGGGACAATCATAATAATGACTTCTAAGTTCTTCGTTTCTTCCCAATAAAATTCGTCACTTCAGGTTCCATGTATTAAACTCCTATTGTCATTCTATTCCTAGTCAGGATCACTTTCTTGTAACTATTTTAAATATTCTTTTTACTGTTTAATTGTTTCACCGGTGTATAATACTATAAAATTAAACAATCTCTTTATAATATACACAACAGCTATCACATTAAAAATTTAATTTTATGTACAATATCAATTAATTAGAAAAGCCTTATAATTGTATCAAAGTCAATCATGTGATACTTAATAAAATGCTTCATCAAAATTATATATTTATCCCTATTTTAGTTCAGTTTTATAAATTTTGTTATAATATTTTTTTTCTCAATATTCGTTAATTTTATTCAATTTTATCCTTTTTTTTTTTACTAACGCAGTTTAAATAAATGGTAATGAACCGCCATGATCATGTGTTATTTTGTGTGTTTCTTTTAAATGTGTACTTGTCAACTCCCAACAACGTGTGCCATGTGTCAGAGTCAATGTTTTATATTCAATTTGGTCTCGTTATTTTTGTTCAATTTAGTCTTAATTTTTTTTAAATAGAGCAATTTTGTATCTCTTCAAATTGAAACCAAATTTAATTTTTCTATAAATGTTATAATAATTTTAATTAAAATTCATATTTTTATTAAATATTTTGGTTTAAGGATTACAATAACTTTAATATTTTAAGGATGAGGATCAATGGTGTTAGTCCTCATCCTTAAAATTTTTATTCTAATTTTAAACTAATTATAACTTTAAACAAAAATATTTCATAAAAAATGTGAATTTTAATAAAAAGATCATTATAATTTTTATATAAAAATTAAATTTGGTCTCAATTTGGAGAGAGACGAAATTGTTCCATTTTAAAAAAAAAATGTTAGAACTAAATTGAAAAAAAAAACGAATATGGATACCAAATTGAATATAAAATATTAACTCTGACATGTGGCACGCTGTTGGGTTGACATGTTGATGACTGTTTCTTAACAATCATTTTCCAGCAGTGACGAATTTTGACCAAAATTTTTGGAGGCCTTAATAATATACTTAAAATTTAGGGTTAAGTATGTTTTTAGTCCCTGAACTTTGATCCAAAATTGGATTTCGTCCATGTCCGAAACTTCAATATATTTTGGTCCCTAAACTTTAAAAATGAATAAATATAGTCATCTTAACTCAATAATTGTTTTATAATATTTATTTTAAGTTGTATTTTTAAAATAAATGGACTTAAATGTAATCAAAATAACAAATATATGGACCAAATTGAGATTCAGACAATGACTTGACACGTGTCACTTTAACTGACTTGACACGTGGCACAATATTGACGTGACATGTGGCATGAATAATTTTCAAAAAAATAAATAAATTAAATTAAAATAAAAAATAAAAAATTCAAAAAAATGAGAAGTTGACACTTGACACATCCTTAATACCGTTACTATCATACTAACGGAATAAACCTAATTGCTACGCATCTTCAAAAATATGGACCTAATTGAGACTAAAAAAAAATCTTAGGACCTAATTGAGATTTTTGAATAATACATATTAAGATATTTGATATCACTTTTCATTCAAAATCTTAAGATGATGAGTTCATGAGTTTTTCATTTTATATAGTGTTTAACTTTGTCTTTTCTACTTAACGTGGGACGTTGACTCACGTTTGAATTATTTCCAGCAACAAATATTATTATTATATATTAATTATAATAATATTATTACTATTATGTTAATAATTTTATTATTATTATTATTATAATAATAATAATAATAAGATTGTGGTTGGGTGAACTTATTTCTTTTCCTACACCTCCATGCTTATTATTTACACATTCATATGATGGATTTTTAACTTCTTTTATTTATTTTTTAATTAATCATGGGCTAGATCTACACAAATATTTTATTTTATAAAAAAATTAAATAACACATAATTTGCTACATAGGATAAATTGTGACACGATTGAAAAATTAAAAACTAAAACCAATACTTTTAAAAGTATAAGGACCAAGCAATATACAAGTTTATACAAGTTTTGACCAGAGATTATTTCCAATTTTCTTACACTTTATTTTATTAGTTGATTTTGTAGATTGAGTAAATCTTAAAAAAAATTCATACCATTATTTTAAAATAATTTACAATTTTGAGTGAATGCAAACTTCATTTTTAATATTGAGTTAATCTTATAGTTTTTTTTCATACCATTATTTTAAAATAATTTAGAATTTTGAGTGAATGCAAATTTCACTTTTAAAATCTACTTGTTAGTAAGTTTAATATTTTTTTTCTAATTGTTTAATATTTTTTTACTTAATGTAGTTTCAATATTTATTAGATTGAGTTAATGTGATTCTCTCAATTAAACAAAATATGTAAAAGGAAAAATTCCATATCATTCTGTCAATTCTTCATATTTTAACAAAATAATTATATTGATTTTTTTTAATAAATATTGGAACCAAAGTAAAAAAAATTGAAGAAAAAATTCAATAATTATTATAAATATGGGTTAAGCCTATTGTACAAGAAAGATACAAAAAAGTATTTTGCACAAAAAAAAAATTTGTTCTCACACAAATATTGGAATCTATTGCATTATTGTGCAACATTAAAACTTTGTTGAATTAATAACATGTGATAAGGGCTCTAAAGATAGAAAGTGATTGTTACTAGCAGAAGCTGGGCCATTGACCACACTTTCAATCATGCATACGTTAGATTATGATAGAAAAAGACAAAAAGAGCATCAAATCTTGTGTACAAGAAATTATCTCTAATATATTAATTGCATAATGTGGAAGCATACTTAGTTATCAGGTAGAAATATAGAAATATCTATTCTAGAAAGGTGTGAGAATATTATTTTCTTTGTTGTCAGGTACATCCAAAAAACTGAATGTTCAAAACAAAAAACTATATATCTAATGTTTTATTTTTTTATCTCAAACTAGTTAACATGATATCAATTTTATATGCTTACCAGCAGAGATCAGGGACCTTTCAACGGATGAACAGTCAAGTTCATACAAATCGTTCATTGAACAGTCAAGTTCATATAAATCATTCACTAAACAGTCAAGTTCATACAGACCATTCACTGAATAGTCCAACCCATCACGAACCATTCATAAAAAACCTAAAATTATGTATTATCTATAAAATTAATAATCATGTGCAATATAATTGATACTAACAAATAATATAATTTATTGATTAATGTTAATCTACAATAATAATAAAATAGAGAATAATAATTTATATAAAAAAATTATATAAAATACAACAATCTCGCACTTGGATAACATTAATAAATAAATAAATTATGTCAATTACAACATCAACACAAATGTCGATTAAGAAATTTAAACATGAATCAGAAATATCATATCTGATAAGGATGTTTACGGTATGCTTAGAATTCATAAATAATGGATAATAAATAAAATAAAACCAAAACATAATAAATATGTGATCCCAAAATAGTTCATACATTTTTATATATTAAAAGAGATGTAATGAGAATGACGCAGTTGATAAATTTACATATCATGAAAACCATAATAATATAAAGTATAAATCTCAGACTCCCACTAACTCAGTACATCAAAAGACTTAACCATAGCCATATGAGTTACATGATTTTGAAAAACTCCAATAGCTAAGCCTTTGGTGAGAGGATCTACTAACATCATTTTTTTTAGTAGTATGCTCAATCATAGTCTAAAAATTCAAAACTTTCTCTCTAACAAACAAAATTTTTATATTAAAATGCTTTGAGCGAGTAAAACTTCTATTGTTTTGAGAGAAAGGAATAACAACAGTATTGTCGCAATATATCACAAGTGGCTTAGAAATACTTTCAACAATTTGAAAGTAAAAATTAATTTTTTAAGGCACCATGACTAGTGCTTCATAACAACATATTGCCTTTATGGTAGAAGTCGCGGTAAGAGTTTATTTAACACTCTTCCTAGAAATAGTTATTCCTTCCATCATAAAACCAAAAACTAAATTTTTGTTTGTTTAGGACAACCAACAAAATTAGAATCAGAATAACCAATGAGTTGAAGTTGATCATACTTCTTAATAGTCAACATGTGATTCTTGATTCCTTACGAATATTTAAAGACTCAGCGTTTCAATTACCCAAAATTGGGCCGCTTCAGTATCTCCCTGAAGTAGTAACATAAAAAAGCAATATCAGGACAAGTAAAAACTTGAGTATACATTAAACTACCAATAGCGGAAGCATATGGAACTTTTTCCATTTCAACTCTATCATTATCTATCATTTTGACGACATTGAGATTTAGAGAGTTTGTCACATTTTTTAATAGGTGCAAGCAAAAATACAAGTTAAACCTTTAAGGACTTTATCAATTTATCCTCTCTAAGACAATCCAAGAATGTTACTTGACCTGTCACGAAAAAATGAATGCGTAGAACAACATAGGCATCACCAAGGTCCATCGTATCAAGGTAGCTATTTAACATAAATTTTGTCTCAGTCAAAAGTTTAACGATGATTCTATCAAGACGAATATCATCAACATATAAGACAAGAATGATAAAATGATTCTCAGTAGTCTTCAAGTAAATGCACTTATTTGAGCTATTTTCCTTGAAGCCAAAAGAATGACCACATGGTAAATTTTCAAATATCGTTGTGTAGAAGTTTATCTCAGCCCATAAATAGACTTTTCCAACCTGCAAACCAAATGCTCTTTGCCTTATTTAGCAAAAGTCTTCATGTTGAACCATATAGACTTCCTCACAATATATTTCTACACCATTAGACACACTCTGTTTGAGTATTCTAATTTCTTACAAGAAGCTCTCTAGAAAGTAGTGGACTCAAGAGTAAGAGCTAGAGGCTCTAGAGGCTCTTATTCTCTCAAAGAAGAGTCCATATTGATAATTGTCATATACAAATCTAAATATTCTTTCCGATCCTCAAAATTTGTCCCATTAAAAATTTAGACCAAAGTCATTTGCATAGGCAAAGAAGTCAATATTAAAACGATAAAGAAACATTTAATATGCACAATTATTGTGCAATCAAAAATTAATGTTTCTGAACACACAATCAAACATGCATGTTATAATACCAAATTTCTCATCACTATGATCCCATCTAAGGGTCCAAAATAATAATAAATAAGAAATATAATTAAAAATTAAGAAATAAAATATAATGCATAACTCATGTCATAAAGAAAGGGTACAAGATAAATAATTGACATAAGATAAAATTCAAAGTACATTATATCAAAAAAGTAAAAATAAAATATGAGCATGATTGACATTAATATAATATAAAATTAATTAATGAGATAATTAAATAATCTCATTCCCACAAAAAAGTCATACAATTATACTCACATTCGATGAATTTACAATCATATCAAATTATATTACTCATGTTAACCAAATATAATAAAATTATATTATGCATAATCGACCCGTTAAATAATTACAAAATATGTAAATAAAGATCAAAGAAATTTAATAAATTAAAAATTTAATTCAAATATAAACATGCTACCAAAGAGAATAAAATATACTATCACGTCACCAAAATAATATAAAACTTCTACCAAAATTTCAGAAAAAAAAACGATAATACAATATTCAAAATTAAGTTTTATTCATGAAATAATTAAATTATTTCATTCATAAATTTTTATACAGGGAGCACAAATAATTTCCAATTCAATTAAAGGGAAGCACATGTTTTTACTCTAGTGCATCAACATAATGTGCTTAAGTCATGATTCATAGATTTCTTTTAATAAATATTGGAACCAAAGTAAAAATACAAAAAATTGAAGAAAAAATTCAATAATTATTATAAATATGAGTTAAACCTATTGTACAAGAAAGATATAAAAAAGGTATTTTGCACAAAAAAAAATATATATTCTTACAGGTATATTGGAATCTGTTGCATTATTGTGCAACATTAAAACTTTGTTGAGTTAATAAGATGTGATGAGGGCTCTATAGATAGAAAGTGATTGTTAGTAGCAGAAGCTAGGCCATTGACCACACTTTCAATCATCCATCAAATTTCCAACTTCACTTCATCACAATACTTATCATCTTCACCTATATACCTATTACGCAACCCTATAAATGTCAAATTCTTTTACGTGCTTTTTAAAAAAAATAATAAAAATTATCAGAGAGACACAGTAATAATCAAACACAAGTTCAATCTACATAAAAAATAAAATTTTGTTTTTTCATATATGATTCAATTTTCTCATCATTAATCAATAAGAAACTGAGATTTATACTTAATTCTCAATCGCTTTCACATAACTACACTTTTAAAGAGATGTGAAATTATTAAGTTAAAACAGTTGTTTTGCAGTTGATATAGTGCCAACACCTTTTCAATTTGAGCATCAAAATGAAAATTAATTTAGCTATTTTTGGTGAATTTCATTTTCGCAAATCCCTATTTTGTGACTGATTCAATCGAAATCATTTTCACCAAATGGATTAAAGGGAACAAAGAAGTGTCGTTGTTTTCCTCATTTTCAGTACGCTCTTTACTTTTTCCTCTCAGAGATACATTGCGTTTCTGGGGAAAAACATTTTTCTATCTCAAGCTACATCAATCTTCAAAAACTCTGCAAAATAAGCACTGCTCCACTTTCATCCAATCATATTCAGTTGCAAAAATTTAGATAAAAAACACAATTCTTTTTATAACTACTTTTAAATAAATGTTATTAAATTAGTTTTATATACATAGAAAAAAGCTGAATTTATTCTGCTTTCAACAATGTCTATCTTAATTCATCAAATATCACATAGTCTTCAATTGCTATATAAGAAATTTGAATTTTTTTTTACTAAGTTTGTATTATTGTTTTTCTACTGAATTTTCAAAATATACCCGTAGGCAACAATTTTGATGTTTGAAGGTATTCTACTGAAATAAATTTTTACAAGTAAAGGTACATGTTATATTGATAAACTTACCTATCACTAATTTGATGGGATAAATTAGTAACATTTTTTTTTATATTTATATTTCTTACTATACTTTTAATAAAGATAGTAGCAATTTTTCAATACTTCTTTTCTAATATCATATAATTATATATGATACATTATCTTGCATCAATTTTCAACATTTTTCTTCGATCCATTTTATTTCAAATCAATTCTTATATATTGTTTCCTGGATTTCTTTTACCAATTATATAAAGTTGAACTAATTTAATTTTTTGTTTGTTTGTCATAGATATATACTAAACCTTTTCTGTTTGCTGTTTATGTTTATGTTTTTTTATTTGTTAACCTAGCCACTTAACCCTATCATCTATAGTAAATAATGTAATTGCTTTGAATTTTCTTTTTAAGTTTTAGATCGTAATCGACATTTTGTAACGTTCCATTTAATTATTAAGCAAAATTAAAGGAAACGTCACACAAAGATAGTACTGTAGCATAGTCCTGGGATCCTTAACACAACTCCTACAACCTGGGCACACCACGATGCCAACGGGAAACCAGATACAAGTCTAACAATGAGAGTAGAGTATTAAAGCATGAAACAATATATGGGCCATAGCCCTAAAGGACCATAACGAAAAATAGAATCAAGCCCAGATGGCTAACTAGCGGAATCGCCATTTCCTTGCTGACCACGAGAACCTCGTCCATCTGCTCCCATCAATCAAATTGATGATCATCGCCAGAAAGAACAACCACATACAATACAACCATACAACAAACAGGGTAAGCTAGAGCCGACAACATTTTCATCATACAGTCAAATATATTTTTACCATCCAGTACCCATACAACAAACAAGCATGTTATGACTTTTCAATCAATACACTACGACTCGACTCGACTCATCCGGATACGTATAACCTGGTCGGATTCAGTGGATGCTTGCACCTGTGGTGGATACCTCTGCTCACCCCCGAGCTATGTGTTACAAGTGTTACAATGAATCAATTTTCCCTCACTACAAGGTTAGTCCTTAATGAATTTTAGGCCTCCTGCTACTCTCACCACAGGAGTCAGTCCGCTCTAGGTGAGACTAACTGACTCCTTAAAGTGTCAGGATGCAACCTTACCTTGAATCCTTACCACTAGTTATACAGATGGGGCACCACCATGGACACCCACTAACAGGGGCCATGGAATCACGTCCCGACCACTGAAGCGCAACCCTGAAAGTCTCACCTAGAGATTCCAAGGAATTAAGCACTGACACGGACCAACATACATAAACAGCCAAGAATTTACACATACGTTGCACATAAGATTTCAAACCAAAATCCATAACCAAATCCTCATTTCTCATATGTTGAATCATTACCAACTCGCTATTCCCAATCATGAGTAAAGTGTTTCTCCTCATACCAAAACCATACCAAAGGTTTACCAACCATCAAGATTCATTGTTGCTCATTCCAGGTTTGTGACCACACGCATATACATATGTATCCAACTTCTCATGTACAATTCATGTAGAAATCATGCCAAGCTCACAATTCCCCCACATATAATCTCCTCCCAACATGCATAATCATTTATACAATTTATAACATAGATCATACCATGCCTTTCAATTCACAAACTTCATACCTCATACAAAACACATCATAACCAACAATCTAATTTACCAATTTAAGAGAGTCATCCAACCTACAGCATATCTCGCTCAAGCCAAGAGCCCTCGCTCAGGCGAGAGGGATATTCTCGCTTAGGCGATAGACCCTCGCTTAGGCGAGATCGCGACAAATGCTGGGATTTCCTCGCAGGCTCGCTTAGGCGAGTCCTGGCTCGCCTGGGCGAGACAACCTCTCGCCCCTCGCCTGGGCTAGACCACAACAGCGTTCCAGGCCTTCACTCCTCCTCGCTTAGGCGAGTGGCCCTCGCTTGAGTGAGACTGGCCTCACTCAACACCAGAGTTCTTCGCCTGGGCGAGGGTTCGCGAAACTCTGGTTGCTCCTGCAAGTCTCGCCTGGGCGAGTTACCCTAGCCTGGGCGGGATTGACAGATCTCGCCACTGCCTTTCCTGCAACAGTCACATATCCATACCCAAGCAACAGTCCAAGATCGTTCACACATTCATCACAAACATACAGTTCATGCAATATCCAACAAACATCAACCCAGCCAGAAAATCATTCAAGACTCGAAAACTCTAACTTCCACGTACCTGAAAAAGCTTAGTAGAGATCCTGGCGGCACAACCACGGGTACAACAGCTCTAAGGACAAACTATAGGGGTGAAGTAGCAATCTCCCTTAGCTCAACGTAACAGTGAACAAACCCTAGCAGAAGGGTTGACTGCTGCAGACCTAGGTTCTGTGAAAATGAGTGAAAAGTGAGGCTTAGGACAACGAATGATGGTTTTATCTACTGGACCAGCCCTTAGGCCCACTTACCAGGACAATCCTTTTAGTTTAGGACTGAAAGATAAGGAGCAATCTTAACGGGCCTTACACATTTAATTATAGTTTAAGTAGCATATAAACTATAAAGGAGCGTTGATTTAAAAAATAAATAAAAGATTATATTTTTACTTTTAATTAAATGGTAATCGTATTTTACTTTACTTTAATTTTTAAAAAGTATAAAATCAGTAAAAAAATCATTAATCCCCGGTTCTTTTTTTTCAATCTACTGTTTCTATATAAATTGAAAAATAGTTATAGAATGTGATTTTATGTTAAAAATAAAAATAAAATGTAACTATTATAATTTAAGTTTTATCATACACTAAATTAAAGTCAACTTTTAAATTTAAAAATTTATTGATATTGATTTCAAACTGAAAATAAATGTATGAATAAAATAATACGAAAAGATGGATATAATGAGAATTCATATAAAAAAAAGTAATATTCAAAACATTAGGTTTTCGAATTTGAACTCTGATTCTAACGTTATTTCCTTGAAGCTCATGTTTTCATCCCCAACCAAAAAAAAAGTTTAAAATCACCCACTAGCCTTTCAAACAAAAACAAAAATGGATGCCTAAGAAGAAAAGAGACACGAATGTTTATGTTTCATTGGTCTAGAAACAAGAAACCATATAATTAAGTTAACTAAAAAAGATTCAATGAAATAACTTTTAATTCAATAACTGTGCTACTTACTGAACCTGAGAATTTCTGACGTTATGAAGAAACAGAAAGCATTAAGCCTAAGAAATATATAAAAAAAAAAAAAAAACATAATAGATTGAACTATTTCTACCTTCCTTTCCTACATTAAGTTCTGTGAATCATGGTCCCGTTTCAACAGATAAAATTTCATGCTCATTTTTCTTATTTCTTCTCATTTCACTGTTTATGACATCATTTCAACAAATTCATAAATATATGTAGAAATGTAAACTATCTGAAAACAAAAATGATTTGAATTAGTCACAAATCAGACAAATCGTCAAGTATGCCATCTATATCCGGGGTTACTGTAACATGTTTGCTTATCTCCCCAATGGTGCACACATTTTTTTCAGTCGTATTGATAGCAACCACATCTTGGGAAAAGCCACAATTCATACCTGAAGAAACCTGCACCAGTTTAACATTTTAACAATTAACCTTGTACTACTCATTTAACTTACGGAAGGGTGAGTTGGATAAATATTCAAAAAGTAATACAGTAAAGTTGATTTTGTATGTCACATAAGATGACAATACCATTCTTGCAATATGAATTTTTTGAAGATGTTTAAATTTTATTTTGTTGATAATACATTATTGAGTATTTAAAAATTGATAAAATAACACTATGATCTGTACCCTGTAATTTATGTAGTGAATGCAACATACTTACATCATAAAGGGTATTGCCAAGCTTGAGTTTGATTTTACCAGTTTTGTATACCAGCATTTTACCCATGAAGCCAGATGGTAAGTCTTTCAACTCATAAAGCTTCTCCACTTTTTTTGAACCCCCAGGAGGTTTAGACTTCGCATTAACATCTTTGCCTCCATCAGTAGTTGATTGTATAACCATAGGCAACTTTGAAGGCAATTTAATCAGGAACATATTTGCCTCTAGGTTTTCCTCCTACCAACAATTTGTTCAAAACATTATTCTAAAATGATTAAAAGAAATTTAATTGATCGATTTAATTTCTCAAAATTCAGATTACCTACCAAAAGGCCTAACTCGATTGCTGAATTTGATGCATCTTCATTGTATGTTCTGGACTCTGCAGCCTCCCCAAATTCCTCTTCATCAAGAAGCTCTATCAGAAAAAAAAAAAAAAATGTTACGTTAAAAGACGGTCAATAACTCTTTTTGCTTAAGAGCATATATAAGGGTCTAAGTCCCATGATTCGATTATGACCCTACTCACTTGACCTTCGTCACAGAATAATTGATGCCATCACTTGGTCTCCATCACGAGACAATTGTGCAACCCACAACAATCTTCCCCTTAACAATTGCTCTCCAGGAATCAAACTCGTGACCTTGGCTATGATATCAATTGTTAATTATTCTCAAAACAAACCAATCATAAAGAGCATCAAACCTTATCATACAATAAATTTTCCCCATATATTAAGAGCAAAATGTGGAGACGTACTTGATTAGCCTTTAGAGACAATGTAGATGGAAGAGTGGTACCTGATTGTTCAATCGAAATCAACGAAAGATCTGGAAGTATGTGTGAGACGATATTGCTTTCTTTCTAGTTGGTTATTCACAAAAGACTGAATGCCCAAAATAAAAAGCACAACTCTAATGTCTTATTTCTCTATCTAAAACTGATTAATGGGATATCAACTTTATATCCTTACCTGCAAAGACCAGAAACCTCTCGACAGGTTACTCAACACGGAACAATCTAACCCATCACGGATCGTTCATCATAAACTCAAAAATTATGTATTATCCATAAAATTAATAATCATATGCAATATAATTGATACTAACAAATAATATAATTTATTGATTAATGTTAATCCATAATAATTATATAATAAAATTATATAAATATAACATTAATATGGATTAACATTAATAAATAAATTATATTATTTGTTAGTATCAATTATATTGCATATGATTATTAATTTTATAGATAATTTATAATTTATGGGTTTCTGAAGAATGGTCCGTGATGGGTTAGACTGTTCACTAAATTTGACTGTTCAATAACATGTTAAGGGATCTCTGTCTACTGGCAAAGATATAGAACTGATATTTCATTAATCAGTTTTAGATAAAGAAATAAGACATTAGATATGTGTTTTTTGTTTTGGACATTCTTGGGGATAACCTACTAGAAAGAGAACAGTATCGTCTCACAAACTCACCTTCAAATCTTTCGTTGATTCTGATTAGAAGATCAGGTGCCACTCTTTCATCGACGTTACTCCTAAAGGCTAATCTAGTAAGCTTCCGCATTTGACTCTTAATATATTGAGAATAATTTATTGTACGATAGAGTTTGATGTTCTTTATGATCCTTTTGTTCCGAGAATAATCTAACATTACTTTCAAAGTACCAATGAAATAAAGTTCTTAACTCCAGTCAGGAGAAAAAGGTGAACAGCTTAGTAACTAAAATTGTTAATTCTGGAAATGAGCCGAACAAGTTTTTTCACTAAAAAAACTAGCTGAAATCAGTCAGTTTTCCATCAATTTTACTTCATTATTTTTCTTCCTTTCCTTTTTGCAAGATAGTTCTTGAATTATACCTGGATTTCCAGAATATGGCCTCCTCAAAGGAAGAGTTTCTGGATAATTACTGTAATAGTCCTGTAGCAAAATCCAACAACCAATACTTCAGAACAAAAATAAGCAAGAACAATTACATCGATTAATGATAAACAGAAGATAAAACAGTACATCAATTAGAGAGCATATTCGTTTCATTCAGAATACTTACCCATGGTTCTGTGTATTCTTTCTCGGCCACCACTGCAATTAAAGCATCACGGGAATACTGTTAATAGGAGGAAGGATCGTTCGTGTACAAATCTATTAAATGAAAGTGTATTAATGGTGGCATACCATTAGATGCTGAATTCTGATTGATGTTGACACTTCTCCCACCCCTGCCAATACCATATGATTTCAAAGAAGTTGATTCACCACCATAACCAAAAGCAATTTGTGAAGCTGACACTGCAAACCATAAATATGCACTACGCCAGTTTAGAAAACAGAGAACATGATGTTACACTTGCCTAGGTGAAAAGGGAGTCGTGTTAAGCTTCATTATAAGATCTATACATAGACAGACTATATACTAAGTATCCAAATTACGCTACTTCAACAACAATTCAATCAATGAAGTCCGAGGAACTTGTACACACATCCGTGGGAAGGGAACAAACATTTTAGAGAGTAAATGCTAACTCATTGATTCTCCGGTAATTCGGCAAGGCATGAAACATATTCTCAGTAAAAATTCCCCGAGGTGTCAGAGAAGTTATTTGTAGTAACTTTCTTTGCCATGAGTAATAATAATTAAAGAGAATAACAGTAGCTTCACACAATATACGACCTATGATTAAGGAGTTGAACTTCAGAGTATTACAGATGTGAGAGTGGGCAACAGAGATTGTTTAATATAGAAAAAAAGAAAAAAGGAACAAAAAATTGACATCTGTTGTATGGTAAACATGGGAATGAAAAAATTGAGGCTACGCACTTGTTACCATCATGATACATAAACTAAAGATGCTAACAAATCTCCTAAAATATCAAAATAAACTAGCCGAGTAACAGACTTAGTCATATACATTACTGCTTTTCAAATAAAAAAAAAACAAACTTCAAAAAAGTAATGACAACCCGTCAGTGTACCAGACCGTGATATTGAATATCTCCCGGTATCCCTAGGTTTGGCAATCTAAATATTCCACGTCACGGGTTACTCACCCTACTATTCTTAAAACAATTTCTTCATCGTGCTTCTCTATTTAACAGTCAAGTAAACTCCAAACATTTGTGTGCACGTTCATTTTCAGGATTTATTATGAGAGGTAACATCTATTTTCATGATTTATTTCCAACAGCGAAAAGAACAAACAACGGGGTCAGAAAACTAATGCTGAAGATAAAAAGACAAAGACAATCAAATCAAAGAACTTCAGTAACATAGCAAACCTTTTTTCTCAACCTTGTTCCTTGCCTTCATAGCACTCTCCTACACAGCATAAGAGGGATATATAAAATCACAGAAAAGTAAAATAATTATGAGATACCAATCAAATTAAAGTCACATATACATTGAAACGCCGCAGCAGATCCTTAGCCTGGTTCGCATCAGCCGCAGCATCCTCAATAACTTCACTGCAAAAGCAGAAAAAGAGTAGCATTAAATCAAGCTGCACTACACCATAAACTATCATCAAACAAAATAATCCATACGTTTTAACTTCTTTCTTTGGAACAAGACGGGGTGGTGCTCTTGGTGCAAATTTATGCTGCAATGCCAATAACAACAGCAGATTAAATAATTTTACTTTGTGATGTAAAAAAGTTGTTGCATTGAAAATATTGATAATAATAATAATAATATGTGTTGAACAAATTGAAAGCAAACCTTCCTTTTGACTTGCGGAGAAGGCTCTGAATCCATGAAAGTGTAATGCTGATCCGAAACTGAAAAAAAAAAAAAAAAAAAAAAAAGAGTGAATGAGCAACCATGAAAACAGAGAGAAGGAAGGAAAATGTTAGTTTGACATCCTTAAATCGAAAACTCCCATTTGACATTGCTACTCTGGCATTTTATATTATTTAAAATTGATCGTGGGTCCCACACGATGACAGAGAAAAGAGAAAAGGGATAAATATGTAATGTAGATGTGTCAGTTTTTTAGTTTGGCCGCTGGCCATCACCATCAGAGTTCTGACCTGCGCCATCACCTCTTCCGGGTGCTTATATTGAGGGCAGTTACAATAAAAAATGGTTGTTTTTTTGGTATTATTTTTAGGTAAAATCCCAATCCTCTACCTCATCCTTTTCTTGTATCCATGTTCAATTCCTCCATAATTCTCCAACAAAATCTCAAAAGTAAATAAATAAATAAGCATTATATTTGGAAATAATTAAAATATCCAGATTATCTGGTTCTTATTTTGTCCCTTCTTTCCACTCCCTGAGAATCACAAACGCTAACCAAACCAGAGTGTGTGATTTGAGACAAAAGGAAAGATTAAACATAATACTTTGAAAAGATGAAAGGTCTCTTCAAGTCTAAACCTCACATTGCTACAGATGTAATGCGTCACGCCACACCAGAAGAGATCTTCTACTCGAATCTCCGGAAATCAAAACAATCGCACTCAGCACCCCACCGAAGGCAACCAAAGAGAACGGCAGAGACCACCACCGCGAGATGATTACCAAATGAACTTCTCCTGGAAAAACACCAACTGCAAAAACTAGAGAACACAACTCAAACCTTATTGGTTATTAATAATTAATAATATATAAAATATTGTAATCTTGTTAGACCAGTTTTTATTAATAATATATTAAATATTGGTCCTGCTGATAAATCAGATAAGAAAATATAATTAACTTACTGTTACCATGTTATACTTTATCGAATATTCCGCGAGTTTTCATCACTAACGCGGATATCTCGTCCAGGAGAGATATCTTGGAAGACCAGAGTGGGCCAAGTTGTCACTGGACCGGGCAGGTACAGGTTATCTTTTAAACTCGATTGATCTTTGCTTGTTAAATATGCTTATTTAAGGAATTGAATATCTTTCAATTTGACAATTAAAATTGTTTTTTTTTTAAGATATTTATCAAACTATAACCCTTTGGAAACTGCTAACATCTTTTGTTCATGTAACTTTTCTATTTGGGTCAGTCACCTCATATCAGTGTCATAATTGTGAATGTTATAATTTAGTGAATATATTGAGTAATCTTCCTATTGATAGAAAGTATATTTAAAAATTCATTATATTTTATAAAACTTTAAATAAAATAATAAATTATTTATAGTATAATATGAGTATTTTTTTTATTTGATGTACACATTGTTTTCCTTAAAATTATCTTTAACTATAATTATTCATTTGATATAAATTCTAATTACTCCATGTAATTCTTATTTTTCCATATCTCTTACATAATATATATATATATATATATATATATATATGATTTTTTAACTACAATATTTAATAATGATTCAAATTATTTTTAATACTTTTTAAAAAATCTAACACAGTTTTCCATTGTTCA
>Ga0214545_1000931_pt1 | contig 51656 bp, 19 predicted proteins | sample CNSS4metaG_FD_160064 | JGI IMG/M metagenome (GOLD analysis project Ga0214545, IMG submission 160064) | Root nodule microbial communities from cowpea collected in UCLA plant growth center, Los Angeles, California, USA - CNSS4 | ecosystem: Host-associated > Plants > Roots > Nodule | place: USA... | reverse complement strand
ATATATATATATATATATATATATATATATATATATATATATATATATATATATATATATAACTTTATTCAATAATTCCTTTATGCATTTCAAATTAAAAATATTTAACATTACAAATTGAAGCAACAAATGTTTAATTAGATGATGTTATATGAAAATTGTACATGAATAAAAGTTGTAAAATAGAAATTCAACATAACAGGATTTTTATTTATATTTTAAAAAATAAAAATTATTTTTTTACCAAAAAGATCAAAATTAAATTTGTTTAACACTCATTGTATCAATTTTCTATATAAAAACCCAAAATTATATTTATATCAATTTTGGATATGAATATATATAATTGGTTTTTATTAAACATGGACAAATATATTCTTAACCTCATCCTTGATTTTTATTAAACCATGTTTATAAATTGAAATATATCATTAAGGTTCTCTATGTTGAAAAATGTAGATAATCTCAATATATTATATGTAATCAAATGAATGACATGTTAAACTTTAAGGTTAACAGTATCAGTCTAAGCAACATAACTAGGGTTACACATTTCTATAAGGCTCTGCCATGTACAATTTCCACATAAAGCTTAATAATAAGCCACCATGCATGAACCATGGTTTCTTAAAATCTTAACCCTAACTTAGCTTCTAAGTGGAGCAGTCCACAAACGGCACTGCTACTACTACCATTGATATATTCAATGCTTTTGTTTGTAGTATCATTATTTTCTTTTCTTCCACATTGGCAACTATTATTGACTTCAGTCTATGCAGGTTTAATCCATAAAATCTTCTAGTTCTAGATTTTTTGTCACCATTGAAGTTATTTCACACTGACCCTTTCAACACTAATTTTCTGTCATAACATTCTTCTGCCTCGTGCTTCTATCTATTATGGCGTTCTACACAAATGGACGCAAAATTAGCGCATAATTGTAGAGTTATATATACTCGCAGACTCAAACAAAATCCATGGTTGAAATTTGAAAACCTAGGTTCTTGTAGTTTGTCACAATAAATATTGAATCAAATTTGTAGTTGCGGTCTGAAACTCTGAGTTGTACTTGCATTTAACTCATGGATAAGGACGTGGCAATCAAAGAACATACGCTTCTCCTGAATTATTCTCTATTCAACACACACTTTCATTGCAGTCTTTAATTAAAAAAAAAAAAGTATTAATTCTCTGCCGTACATGAACGGTAATCCAAGATTCTTATGCAGAGAATGGAAAGTATAGGTCAAATTCATAGTTCAATATCCATCAATGTGATGTGACAGGATCCATGAATCTTTTTGGAGAGTTTTTGTTACGAAAAGGTTACTACTAGGAAACAAAATTCCTTAACAGTTTTACACAAACCCTACTTGTGTATATTTGTTTTCCTTACAGACTGTTGTTATCATGCATTTTGCTATTTATTGCATCTTCATGTATTACCTTTTCATGTACTTTCATGATGCCATCGACCATTTTGAGGGCTCAACTTACTCAAAAAATTTACTGACAGTTTTCTCATTATCTGGTTCAATCAAGTGAGGTTGGCTTCATGGGTTTAATAACTCAGGAAATTTACTTAGAATTAATTCAACTTTTGGTATGATGATTCAAGAAAATTTTGAAATGGATTACTGAGTTCCCGAATTTAATGGATGGTTAATTCAGGCAAATCATGCTTCAGGATCTATAGGAGAAAAATTGAAGAACATTCCAACTCATGACAAAGTCACCCAGATTTGAAAAAAAGCCTAAAGTAATTCATACAAGTTCAAAGCAATATCTGTTTTGAAGGTTTCTCACCAACCCCTTTTCTCCCAGTATGAAGAATTCATGTTTACAGGGTATAGATCTGTTGCAGATATAGATGAAGTGGCCAATGTGTCATCCACTGAGAGACTCTGATTGTTGCTCTCACTTAGATTATTTTCTTCTATCTCTTGGTAATGCTGTCGCATTACTTCCAACTTCTTCTCATCCAGTGTCTCACTTGACTCTGAAATCAACTCCTGAACCACAGATCTACCTTCAAGCATGCTTACTACTGAGGACATTGTAGGCCTGAGGGATGCTGTTGCATTGGTGCATAAAAGAGCCACATTGATCATTGTGATAACCTCCTTTTTGTTGAAGTCCAAACCCAATCTACCATCAATTAACTCCATTAGATTGCCACTCTCTTTTAGCATGTGTGCCTGGTAAACAAAAGCCATATAATCTTATCTATGTTATAATGTTATAACCTGATTTCATACTTCAAACCTAACTCAATCTTACAAAATCAGCTTGTAAGATAAGATTTGTTTCATTTATATATTTTAAATTGACTTTATTTCTAGTCGATATAAGACTTCCAACATAACTTAAGCAGGACTCTGATAAAATTGCAGTCCAAATAACTTAAGTAGTCACAAGTAAGATTCTACTGCCAAATTTGATATTATGTGGAACTGTGAAAGTTGTGGTTCTCAAAGGAAAATAACATTTTTTTGAATACTCTAAGGAAGCACACTTACCCAATCAAGAAGATGCAATGATGCTTCTTTATGTCGTTGGATTATATTGCTCCTCCCACTTATAATTTCCAAGGCAACAATTCCAAAACTATAAACATCTGCTTTGTCAGTCAAATAACCATGCATGGCATACTCAGGAGCCATGTATCCACTGCACAAAACAAGTTCTATGAGCTACATTGATTTAAGAAACGTGTTAATTGCTCAAACTTTTGCATCCTCAATTGCTTTTTAATCATTAACTATACTTGGCTAAATCTGATTCAACAAGGTATGCAATTTGATAATCTCTCTGGTTTATTGCTTCATAGTCTAATCATATCATGCATAGAAAACATTTCCTCATAAAATCTGTATAGAAAATCAAAATACAGAAACTCACTAAGTTCCAGCAATTCGGGTGCTTATGTGGGTATTGTCCTCTTCATCGAGCTTGGCTAAACCAAAGTCAGATATCTTTGGTTTGAGATCTTTATCAAGCAACACGTTAGTGGTCTTGATGTCCCTATGAACGATTTTCAATCTTGATTCTTCATGCAGGTATGCCAAACCTTTGGCAATACCAACACAGATGTTTTGCCTTGTAGGCCAATCCAATTTAATTTGGTGTTCTTCTGGACCTTCATCAGTGAATAAAAATGAATTACACAAACTGAAATATCATAGAAGGGACAACTGAAATCGACCACATTAGAAAGAATTACCGAACAAAGCACGAGCAAGGCTATTGTTTTCCATATATTCATAGACCAACAACAATTGATCTCCCTCAACACAGCATCCATAAAGTTTAACAAGACAAGGATGTTGCAAAGCTGAAATCATGCCAAGCTCATTTATAAACTCACGATTCCCCTGCCTTGATTTGGAAGAAAGCTGCTTCACTGCTATTATTGTCCCATCTGATAAATTTCCCTGCATATGGAGCAATGCAACATAGTTGTTGGGTTGGAATGCTGATTTTTCCCTCAAAAGTAACATCTTCAGTTAAAATAGACTCATAATAATTGAGGGGATATGCCATACTATCTAAATTACCTTGTACACAGGACCAAACCCTCCTTCTCCAATTTTGTTGGCTTTGTTGAAGTTATTTGTTGCTGCTTTGATTTGTCGTAAGGTAAATATACCCATTTGCAGTTTTAACCCCTTTAGCTCTGTCAATTAAACAAAAAAAGACTGTAGATTTAACTGCATACCCTAAATTTAGGCTCATAAGAAAATTCATGCTACATGCAAGAGTTCTTTTTTGTACATTGAAAGTCCTTAAGGTGAAGCACAAAGGTTATCATCATGACAGAATAAGTTATTTGCAATTACCTTTTGCTAAAGAACTTTTCTGTCCTAGAAAGCCTCTCCACCAAAGTATACCAAACACCAGGACTAGAAAGACTACTGCACCAGCCACAATTGCAACCACAGCACCTGCAGATATTCTACTTCCATTTTCTGAGGGAGGGATGAAGTCTGCTTGATTATAATAGAAAACATTGTTATTCAAGAACTTATATTGCATGGTAACATCCATGTGCTATATGAATATTAAGTACCGAATGAGAAGCACAACTCACTGGGATTTACAGAAATAGCTGATATAAGAGGACCATATACTGATTTAAATGGAATACCAATTGTGCCTTTCCCAGTCCAATATAGGCGAATTTCCAATGTGTTGCTACTAATCACAATGGTAAATGATTTTGTGACTGCTTTATTAACTCCTCCTGCTTCTTCTGCAATATTGAAATTCTTGAGCACCATGTTTCCCTGCAAGAAATCTTAACCAACCTTAATAATGCCTCATAATGGCTACATTTTTAAGCATGCAATATTCAAATATCTTTTAATCAATTGAAGAAATCAAATTCATAAGGTACCAAGGTGGGGAAATTTCTCCAGTTGATATGTGAGATTCTGGGTATTCTAAGGCTTCACATGGATTATAAAAGAACACATCTATCTCTAATCAAATTTCTTTTCAAAAATTGAAGATATAGAATTTGAATATGGCATATATACAATTTTATAAAGTACTCATAACAGACAAGATAAAACTACAAAAGTTTGTGATAATTTACCTGAATGTAGACATCAAATATGCGTCTTCCTAGGCTGTTAAATGTTTGATCTTCAGTAAACATGACCTCTGCAAAGTGTAGATTCACCGTGTAGTTTCCATTTCCCAGGCAAAACCCATAATAAGTGAGAGAAATGGGAGAAACACGTGCATCCATGTATATTTCAGCATCAGCCAAGAAAAGCTGAGATTGATTTAGCCAAGTATAATATTCTGCACGGTCATTATCCATGAAGTGACCAGTGCTGCTAAATCCCCAGTTTTTTCCACTTAGGTGGAACCTAGCTGGTCCTGCATTATCTGTATCCTCATCATATGTTTCATTTCCATCCACTGTTACTTGCTTTCCACCACAATTTATATGAAGAGAGTGTGATTCTGGGACAAGCAGATTAGTGAGTACAAGGTATTCTGGGACAAGTAAAGGTTAGTGAAAATTTAGATGTGTATAAAATCGTTATCAAAAAAGAAAAGTAAAACTTACTTTTAGGACAGGCAACACTTCTTAAACATGAAACGGATTCTCTGAAGGAATGACCAAAGTGAAAAAGCTATTTAGCATGATCCATCTAAAATTTAAAATGACCATATGAAAGGGAAATGTCAAAAGATATATCAAACTTACGAGCTATTGTCCACCGAGTAGCTTGCAAACAAGTTCCTATGGGATACAACAGAAGATTATGACTCAGATAGGTTCTTTAAGTTGCAAACAAATGTTCTCATATGCAAGCATTCTTACACATTTCCCCGTTGACATGGCTGCTGTCCTGAGTTTTCCATGGTAAAGTTATTGTACGAAAGATCTCTGGTTCAGATTATAAAATTTGATTCAGAAAATCTAACAAGATGCAAAACAGATATAGACTTCATGAAACTGAGGACTAGAAAGAAACCTATGACGACTAGTATAGTAACTCAAAGGTGCCTTTCAGGTAAACAATTTAATCAAGCACTTGTCTAATAAGCTCTTTAGTTATGGCATAACTTTGAGCATGAAGCATGATGGAATAAACTAAAAGAGTGCTATAATTGCAACTGCATAGGTGGCGATCAAGTACTGATACAAACAGAAACCTTACAACCAAGACTAGACTTTTCACATAGAAAGACACCAAATGATATGCTTATAAAGTCTCTTTCCCCTCAGAACTCATTAACTATTCAATTTAAGGAATCATAACATAAAATAAAACCATTGAAATAAAACTTACACATTTTTTTCTTTCTCTGCCCATGCAGGTACAGGTCCCGTGAGGATGTTTCCAGTTAAATATCTACAATTGAAGAATTTAAAGAAATTATCATGTATAAAACTTGTGATTTATCCAGTCCTAGAATCATGGTGAAAACTCTAGTAATATTGAATCATGCTATTGCTCCTAAATGAAAATTAACAACACTAATTGGTTACCGGAAAATGCCAGCCCAGTTTGGAGGAAGAGAAAAGAAGTTAACAAAATTCTTACATATAATCTGTCTTTCTTAAGCCATACTCAAAGCTGCTTGGAATCTGTCCACTTAATCTGTTAAAGCTGAGGTCTCTGAAAAAAATTTCAACCAGATTAAGCTGAAGGAAAATAGCTTAGAAAACATTCTATAGTGTTGTAAACTCGAGGAGAATTGAAGTTGTGTTTTTTGATGCATTGGTATGAAAGAAAAATACTATTGAAATTTAAATGCAATGCAAGAACATTGTTAGAAGTAGTTGCACTTAAGCACATTGGGAGAGTAACAGAAGTTACAAGGTTTGTAAATTAGACATATTCCCCAGATATTCAGGTATTGTTCCATTGATATTGCAACTCCTCAGAATTCTGCGAAACAGTAAGATAGACAGCAAAATAAATCAGTATTGTAATTTCCTTGTTCTGAACTCAATATGACAGAGTATTCATTGATGAAATCAACTCACAGAATTTCCAAATTTGCCAGATTGTCAAGTTGGGGAAAAGGAAAATAGTCTGATCCCTCTATATCACTAATTCTCCTGCACATCACATTTTAAGCACGGATAAACGCATCTAAAATGAAAGTAAATTGAAAACCTCGTTTACTACATAAGATACCAGACATACAAGTCTGTTAAACTTTCAAGTAGTGAAATTCCAGAAGGAATTGGCCCACTTAATCCAGTTCCTTGAATCACTCTGTCATAACAAAAGAAAATTTCTTTGAGATCAAGGGTTTCTGTTCCTCAATAATCATGAACAGTTATCATGGTACCAATATAAATGAACAAAACATAGATTCTCACAGTTTCTGGACACTTGTCCAGCTTTGAATAAAATCGGGTATCCTTCCAGAGAACTTGTTATCCCCTAGTCGACTGCATAATGTGATGACATGAAACAAAAAAGAAAAACTTTAGCTAAAGATGGAACTTAAAATAGCAATATATATATATATATATATATATACTGATTTAATAGTCACTAATCAGTGTATTAAAATTAAGAAAATAGGAAGCTTACACTTCCTGCAAAGTAGTGAGTCTTGCAAATGTTGCAGGCAACTCTCCAGTAAAATTGTTGGAGGTAAGTAGCCTAAACGTATTAAAAGCAACAATAAATCATCAAGAGAAACCAAGGTATTCTAATTAAACTAAACTGTTACTCAACGAGCATTGACATTTGATGTTTTGGAACAAAAATCAAGGAAAGCAAACAACCTAAACATAGTACTAAAGTTGAAACAAAATAAACGTCATACAGTCTTTGAATATTTGGAAGATTCCCAAGCTCACTAGGAAGATTTCCAGAGAGTTGGTTGAATTCGAGGGTCCTATTCACATAAAGCCAAAGTTAAACCCAGATGAGATTATAAATGCTTGAAAACAATGCATGGTGGATAACCAGAAAAAGAAAACTCACAAACTTTGGAGAGTGGAGATGTTTGCAAGCTCTGGGGGGATTGAACCCGTGAGTCGATTAGCACTCAGAGAACTACCATAAATATGTATTACTCTTAGTGTTTCAATCACAGTAATATTTGTGAAACTGAAGGAATAGAAAATAATCTTAAACTGCAGGTTTTATGAAACAGAGGGAGTAGTAGCATTGTTCGTGTATGCATTTATAGATTGGTGAAAGAAAATTGACAGAGAAACTAAAGAAAGTGTACATGTGGACAAGATTCAATAAGCCCCACTCCGGAGGAATTGTCCCATTCAGGTAATTGCGACTAAGATCACTGTAACAGAGAGACAGTGTCATGCAAAATACGAATTTAGAAAACACATTGTTGTTGAATGAAAGTGAGCAAAAGTGAAAGAATATCATACATTTCTTGAAGGTACGGCAATCTAACCATTGCTACTGGGAGAGTTCCTCGGAGATTTTGTACTTTCAAAAGTCTGCATGCTCATTTTACCAATTAAATGTGTTCAAGTTTGAAGTTAGCTCAAGAAAATGAAATAAAGGGAGTGAGAGAAGTACATGTTAGTAACATGGCAGATTGTGGCATTCTCAAAGGAACAATCACAGGTGACATTATTTTCTGTCCCTCTCACTTTAGTTTGCGATGTCCAATTGTGTTCTCCACTGCATGGATCAACACTGAAATCCCAATCCTTCTTCCCAAGACTCTCACCTATGTCTTTCAAAGCTTCCACTATATGCATTATGATTATTAAACAACTCAAACAATGTTTATGGGTAGAAAAAAAGTCAATAATCTTATTTTTGTTATCCAATGGATCCTGCTTTGGTTATCTTTACATACCTTCATCTTCTGGCAGAGTGGCTCCAAAAGCTAAAGAGAGAAAGAAAAAAGCTAGTAGGAGCTGAAGGAGGAAGAAATGATGAGAATCCATGTTCATGTGGTTGTTGATTTCATGATGAAGAATATAGTTTCATGAAAAAAGACATCATCAGTGGTAGGAACAGTACTTGTCCGTATGGCTTCAGTTTGGGTGAGAATGAGAAGCAAATTCAACTAAGACAAAATATTTGTATGGATATTAACACAAAGTCAACTCTTGAAGAATTTCCCACTTGCTACTTTTGTAAGTACTTCAAAATGAGATTTCCATTTTAAATCAACGAAAAGAGAAAAAAAAGGATAGTGATCAGTGTAATACTTGCTGACACGGTAAAAGATGGAGAATTAAGTTTCTTGTTGCTTGTATATTTGAATGGTAGGTAGTTGTATAAGTCAAAAAAAAAAAATAATAATAAATAAATAAATAAATAAAAGCTTTGTTTTTGTTTGGTTGTTGTTAATTATGTCATTCTTGAGTTATTTGACATAGTCATGTTGTAGCTTGTTTGTCTTAGCAGGTTTACCATAAAGTTTACAACCATATTTTATATACAATAGTTGCAATATTTTAGAGGTAAGTTGGTTTCTTGTTCACGATAAACGGTGGAATAAATAAAATATGTTATAGTATGTTATAAGTTACAATAATAAATGGGAAGGTTCAAGTTCATTTGACAAGGTAAAACCTAAAACAGTAAAACAATAGGAAAAAAAATGGGGTAAATATGTTTTTAATATCTGAACTTTGATCTAAAATTGGAATTCATCCATGTTTAAAAATTTTATATATTTTGATCCTAAACTTTAAAAATGAATGAATATAGTCTTTTTAATTTAATTATGTTAACTTTTTTTTTTACATGTCGAATGTGTTTCATACTAGTATTGGTTGTTTACACTATTTGACATATTTCCGTTCAATATCTGTTGGAAAATATATTCACACCTCAAAAAAAAATTAAGGTAATTGGATTAAAAAGATCATATTATTCATTTTTAAAATTTAAAAATTAAAATATATCAATATTTTGAACAAAAATAAATTTCAATGTTGGGTCAAATTTCAGTAACTAAAAATATATAATATAACTATGAGCATGTTGACGTGTGCTTTTGAAAGTTTTAGTTTTGGTTTTGAAACTTTAAATATAATTGATTTCTTGTTTGGATTCAGAAGCCAGAGTAGCCCAACGAGGATGCCTTCTCTCTGGGCCTTTTTTGAAGCCCAATTATATTTGGAATGGATCCACGTGGATTCCAAAAGGTATAACCTGGGAACCCTTTTAGATCTCCGATTTGGTAGCAGACTACGATAAGAAAGCATCGTAAGCAAGCTGAGAAAATAGCATTGCATTAGCAGCAGCGTTGATAAAAAGAGTTAGAAAATGCGAAAGTTCGATCCATGGCCCGTTTTCTTCAAGCGCGAATGGAAACGGAACTGGCCTTTCCTCGTTGGATTCGCAGTCACCGGAGCCGTAATCACAAAGTTTTCCCTCGGCCTTACCGGTAAATCACCACATCAATCACTCTCTGTCTCTCTTTTTGATGAATTTAACTGTGTTTTCTCTTTTATCGAATCGTAATTCAGTAATTCACTGTTTTGTTTTCTTTGCAGAGGAAGACGCGAAGAATTCCAAGTTCGTTCAGGCGCACAAAAGGTAACCCTATCTGCTAGGCGTTTTCATTTGTGTTTTGGTTCTTTAATATTTGGTGCGATACGAGCGTGTTTCTTTTGTTTCCGATTGTTGAAAATTTAAGCGATTGAGGCTGTTAATTTGTTGTGTAGTTTTTGAATTTGTTCTATCTTTCCAATTGTCGAAAATTTTAAGCGGTTGAGGTTGTTTATTTGTTGTGTAGTTTCTGAATTTTGTCTATCGGAAAATGATGATTCCTCTTTGAAACATAGCTTTACGTATAAGTGATGAGTCGTTTTGTACAGTGTTAGCAATTCAAAGTGGCGAATAGAGACCGTTGAATGATATGGAAATTCACTGATTTTTTTCTGACAATCCATTTATTTGTACTGCTTACACTCGACTTCGTAACAGAATTCTGATATCGTTATATATCACAAGCTCTAATAGAATTGGTAACCAGCAATTGTAATAGAGTTTATCCCTTTTTCTATAATAGCAAAACAATAAGCATTACCTACTTATTTTTTTCTACACTTTGCAGCAAAGATGTAAAAACTGATCATGAACTGGCCCAACCAATTAAAAGATTTGTAAATGCAGTTTTGTTTAGTTCCATGCTTTCTTTGGTGTGTTTGACTTCTTTATATAAATGCGTGAGCAATTTTCTCATTTAATATTGTGTTCGTAATTCTAATAAAGGTTGATAATGTAATCTTTGAAAATCATCGTCCAGAATTACTTGAATTATCTTACTGCATTACTCCTCTCATAGAAGGGTGCATTTCCTTTCTGAGCTAGATGTGTATAAATCTAGCTTGTTGTTGACCCCAACTGTTAGCCTGATCACAGCTATGTTAGCATCTTTGTCAGTGGTCATATCAGGCTTAATTTTCAGTTGCCTTTTTGTCTGTAGATAAACTGTGACAATGAATGTGCTTGTTTTGCTCTCAAACCTGATATGCTGAACAGGAAAATTATCTTTCAAGAGTTGATGGAAGCAAATTTTTTAACACTTGACTGACCCCTTTGGTTTAATACACTGAAGTAATGATCCTTTGGCTATAATTGAGGAATTATTAGAGATATAACTCATTATTGTCAACGATTTTACTACTATACCTGATTGTTTTATGCTCTATCTGTTATGTTATTAGGCATGCTTTTAAATGCATGGATTTTAATAATAGGACATTGTGGTGTTCATATGTATTTCAGGTGACTTCTAAATAGTGAGATATGCACTGGCTTTGCACTGTGTTAGATTTGTCAAGATTACTTTGTTTGTCTTGATTTTATGGATTGTAATAACATAAGAGAGATATGCTCTGGATAATCTCTCTAAGTCTGTATCTCATGTTTTTACATTCAGTTATGGTTGTGTACCTAAATCTGGTTGAAGAAAACCCACAATGGTTATTAATTTCTGATTCAAGTTATTTCCTTCATTAAAATTCTTATCCCACGTGTAGTTTTGCCTGTGACCTCCATAATCTTGCGGGAAATAGACGTCTTTAATAGTGTACGTTCTGTGCCTTGCTAATATGTTTTGTTACTTTTCAGTATTGACTTATTAAGTACCTTGAGAGCGGGGCTAGTTATAGTTCACATTTTCAAAATTTGAAGCATAAGACTTCTAAATACTTAGGATTAGAAATTAGTATTCTTGGATAACCATTTTAAAAAGTTTTATATACCTTTTAATCTTAGCATTCAAATAAGCTTTCAATAATCTAAATTTTAATTACAAATATCAAAGTTTACCCTGTCGTTTTTCTTTTCTCTTTTACAAATATTGTTTTTGGCAAGAAAATACTTCAATTGATTATAGCATGTTTGTTTAACTCTTGTTGACATCAAAACTTATAAAGGCCATAGAAATGGTAACAAACGGAGAACTGTGTTTGAGTTATTTCGTTCCCCACTTATAAGTATCTTCGTTTATCACTTTTTATTTTAGAATGAAGAAAATGTATATATATATTGTATTATAGATGTTGACATTTGTCCTCAATTAAAGTTTTATCCGGATAATTTATGTAATAAAATGTTATTAAATGACATTATGTACCATCGAAGTTAAATTTTAAATGTGACTGAAAAAGAGTATCAACATGTATGGTATTTTATGTAAGTTTTTTTCTTTGGAATATTTGGTTTCATATCTGATAAAAAATTATATTTCAAAATTTGGTTTGGATTAAAAATTGGTATTTTAAATGAAATTTAATTATTTAATATATAATAAATATCTGAATTTGTTCCTAGTAGTTGTTTTATTATTCTTAAATTAATGCTATTAGTAGGTTAATTTTGAGAGTAACACTTAACACTACAATAATTATCAATTGCATCCAAAACCCGTAGGTTTATTCTTTGTTGTCTTTAATCATATATATACATAATGTCTTGTATAGAAATTCCTCTATTTTTTTAACTTTCAGACTTAAAAAGAGATTTTTGACTTTGAAAGAAATATGTACATGAATCTAGATTCTCAATTGAATTTTTATATTGTCATCGGTTAAATATTAAAAATATATTATATTGATATTTCTTTTTTCAATATATTTTAAAATTTTAAAATAGTAACCATCAATATATTTTAAAGACATAATAAAGAAAAAACATAAAATACATCAGAGTAAAGACATAGAAAAACTTGGCATAAAATCCAAATTCATATTTATACAATAAATATTTAAAAATGTCCTACTCAAACAACAAATTGGCAGGGTGTGTACAAGTTAGATTCAATTACTTTGAGCACATTCATTATTCAATCTAATAAAAAAATGTCAAGTTAAATTTTTATGTTTTTAGTTAAACTTAATCTAACATAATTTACATTTAATCGAGTTGGGTCATTGGATTAAAGGTTACGGTTCCAAAAGAAAATTATTTGACCTTTAGAAGATTTAAAAAATATATTATACTATTTAATATTTAAATAATTTAAAATTTTAAAAATACATATCTACTTAATACCATAATTATGAAATTAAATAATAGTTATATTATTATCAATAACATTGATATTATTCAATAATTTTGATTACATTGAAATGAGTTTGAAGTTCAAAGAACACAGTATACATGCAACGAAACATTGAGTCAGGTTAAGTTGTGTTTGATTTAAATCAGTCATAGACAAAATTAAACTCAATTTTGTTTAAATTAAATGGATGGGTTATCCAACTTCATAAATATCCTAGATCTAAGTTTTAAACTTAAACAATATATTAGACTTATTACCTAAAAACACCTAACCTGTATATATTTGCAATTCATATGAAAAAAAATAAAAAATGTCAAAGAAATCGATAATTTCAAAAAATTGATACATTATATTTAAATTACTTATAATTTTTTTTTTCTAAATATTTTATATGAATAGAATAATTAAAATATCTTACATTTCAATTTTTTATATAAATAAAGTAATTAAATATCTCTTTTAAAATAAAATTTTATTTTAAAATATGTATTTTAAATTTTAAATTTACAAAAATATTAGTCAAATTTAAATATTCAAATAAAATTTAATAATTTAATTCTTTTTCGATATAATGTATATAAAAAGAGGGTGACTAGGTGTGAAATTTTAATTTTTTTTAATGAATTTAAAATTCTATTAATTTATTTATTTGAAATATTTCTTAAAATTTTAATTTTTTTTTCAAAAATAAAATCATTTAAACCATGTATTTTACTTTAAAAAATATTAAATAAATAAATTTCTATCTTAAATTGTCTCAAAAGTATTATCTGATGCAGTGAAGGCTGCTCTTGCTGAGTTCATCTCAATGCTGATATTTGTCTTTACATGAGGGTTGTCTTGTCTTTGTTGTTTCAATTTCCTTATTTTGCTTTTGGTTCATACTTGTCCTGTTCTATAAGATCATTTACCAAGTAATTGTCACATATAATGCTTACTTTCAAGAAATAAACTCGAAATGCAATATTTCAGAATAAGAATAAACTAACTCATTTCATGAACAAGCTATCATTGTTAATCGACACTAAACATCAATATAAATTTACCAGGAAGAAAGCTGTAGACACATTACTGAAGGCAAAACATTGCAAATCGTTTTCTCTCTTCCAACTCCTACCATAACCATTATTACAGAGAACAAATCCATTCTTTGACACTAGAAAAAAATTGGAAAGGAAATAAATAAATTTCGGAATGAGTGCCACACAGAAAGTCATTAATTTTTTTTAACAAAATACATAGTGTATCAGAAGTTTAATCATCAATCCAATATCACTAACCAAGAAGAATGGTGTCTATAAAGTTTTGTAAAGCTCCTCAAGTCGTTTTCTTGTCATGGCGTTTATAAAGTTTCGCACGTCGTTGCTTGAACATGTGCAGGTAAAGTTTGAACCAGAGGAATGGATAAGCTACAAGTACAACCTGAATGAGAGAAATGAAGCATAAATTAAAGGGATAAACAATTCATGGACCTACATAAGCTACAATTAGAGAAAAATTGAATTGAAAGGGACACAAAAAGACATTTGATATGCAGCAAAAACCAGTTTCAGTCAGCTCCCAACACTTGAGTGCTCTTGGAGGAGCTTATATACAGTTAATCTGGACTTATCTTTTGCATCACCACTTCAATAATTGTTTGTTAAAAATTACGAAAATAACTTATGACGTGTTTATAAGTTGCTTTTAGTTACTTCAATAAGCTCTCCCGAATAGTTTATTAAACAGATTACAGCAGACATGCAGAACAGTCTAATTTATACACAAGCTAATCTTAGTTTATAAAGAAATTGAATTCATTTTTTTTCTTACTTTTATCTTGTTGATGTGTTTATGAAAAAGTTTGTTCAAACCACAAGTCTTTCATGCAAAATGCATTCACACAATAGTTTTGAAGCATTTTTTTCTCTCATCTCTAGTTTGAGGCTGTGGATTATTTGTTACTTATAAGAACTCATTACCTTAAGGAAATCATAATAACTAAATGGGAGGCCTGAAAAGGAATCTGCATAGAGATTCTTCTTCTTTATAAATGGAAGCGCCTGGTACATTGTCCATACTGCAATATAATACATATATCAGTTACTTTATGCAGGGGGTGATGATGGCATTTGATTAGGAAAGGAATAGGTAAGAAGTCAAGACTATAGTAAAATCGATTAAAAATTCATTCAAAAACGGAATTCCGAGATAGAAGGGAGGTATTGATTTATGAACTCACTTTCACCAGGACCCACTCCCAAAGGATACAGCACAATAAACGCAGTGTACCTAATTAAAGGATAAAGCAACAAGCACATGCTTTGAAAAGGGTACTCTATAAAAATAATCGAAGATATTAACCTTGTTCAAGTTTAAAGTATGTAGCATATGATAGAAAAATACCTGAGATAGGTCATCCAAGAAGGACAATTTCCCGAACAACTGAAAGCATAATGTGAATACCTAATGACCTGCATCTCCAAAGATTGCTGTCCCAGTCATCTTTCTTACTTGGAAAATCATCATGATATATTTCTTTATTACCAGTGTTCATGGATCAGACATAACAAACCATTGGTGCCGTAGAAATAAATATCAGGCTACAGTTCACACTACACGCCATGAAAAGTCACCCTATATTCTCTTAAAAAGAAAAACATTATAGGAAACCTATAGGGATGACATAAACTAGGGGTTAAAAGAAGTTTGGGAACATTAAAGGTGAATTCAAATCCATAATATCCTAAAAATTTGTAAAAAGTGAACTTTTCATGTGTTATGAGGAAATTTTCCCTGTTATTGCTCTACTGAAAACATCAGACATGATCAACAGTGACTCTTTTTTCCAGTGATACGTACATGAATTGTTGCTTTAAATGGTTATGTAACAACTATTTTAAAGCTTAAACCAAAAGGTAATGCTAGAAAATTCAATGAACTACATCCAATAAAAAAATAAGCAAATTACCTCACCCATGCTCCATGCAAGAAAAGTGATAAAAACTGAAGGGAGTTCCTGGAGCTACAGAAAGCATGCAACAAATAGCCAAAGTTAGCTTCTGTGTCTGATTGTCAACCATTGCATACGCCAGTAAACATTCAGATTACTCCTCAGGAATTTAAGGGTCATACATTTCATTATGGTTTTACATAAAAAATTAATAATGATATTAATAAAGTAACAAAGCATTTTCAAAATGTAGGCTAAGTATTCGGTGTAAACAATTTCAAACACTTAATGTAGTGGTTCGTTCCATGAACAAGAGCATATGGAAACGAAAGTGGAAAGAAATGGAACTATAACACTCAATATGAGTCTTGCCAACACATGTTGCACTTGTGAAAGAATAGAAAAAATTTAAAAAGCATTTAGCCAAAAAAGGTCAAACATTAATAAATTGGGATAACATTTTCTATTTCGGTGGTATACTGATTTTTGGCAAAACAAAAAGACAAGAGAACTGAAAGTGAGCCATAAAACCTCATCAAGTTTCCGAACAATGGCAAGCACAAAGTGGGTCCTTCCTCCCCATTGCATAAGAGGAAGCAAAACTCCGCTGGGCACAATACCTGAAATTGACTCGTTAAAATTGCTTCTTAAAATTTAAACTAAAATTGTGTTCTACCAACAAAGCAATCCAATTTCATTCACAGTGGCACACGCACCTATGGCTCCGTGTATAACTTCCAAGAATGCAGCACATTGCAGAAAACCTTGCATCATGTACCAAGCAAGAGCAAATATTAGGCTTAATTAAACAAATCTACAATCCTCGTGTTTTAATCTCTACTCTTCTTAAACATTACAGTTTTAGTCTTCACCGCTACACTTATTAATTTATTTTGTCCCGTAACACAGTAAATACTAAAACAAATTTAAAAAATATATATAAAAACTAAAATAGTTAAAAGTGATTGAAAGATAATAAAACAAATTTTAAGAAAATAAATGATCAATCTAATCACTGAAACTGTGTCTCATTTTCATATTAATCTGAGTAAATTACACTAGCTTTCCTTTTTTTTTTTTTTTACATAATATTTTTCAAACTTTTAAAGGGACTACCATAATTTATAAGGATATAAATATAATATAATGTTCTCAAAATAATTAAAGGATTTTCTGCGAAAAAGAAATATATCGAACTAAATTATAAAAAAAAAGCGTAATCTACTCTGTTAGGATTTAAAAATTCAAATAAATTTCTAAAATTAACATATTTTTTATCCCTAAACATATATTACTATTATTATAATCGCGTATTATCACTTTAATGTCTAAATTTGAACATTACCTCGTTTAATAAATGTATGAGTAGTAATTAGAATGCAGACATTTCATGCATAAATAAAAAAAAAATGAGTAATTAAACTGAAAGAAGTTAAAACAAAATAAGCTGTGTTTTTTTTCAGTATATTGAATAACAGAATTGCGAGAAGGGTATTTTGGGAATGAACTGACAAATTAAGTTGCCGGCGGAAGCATAGGTTCCGTTGATGGAGGCAGTGGCGAGAAGATTGTACAAAATCTTAATTAACGAAAGCGTCCTGCGAGTGAGAAATTAGAGAGTCAGAAGAGAAATTGAAGAAAGAGATGAGATGAAGAATTGTTATTTGTACCATCCAACGGTCTGAAAGGAGTTGTAAGCGAGAAGATAGAATGTGGAGATACGAGACATTCTCCGTCTCTCGATTTCTCGTTTCGTTTCCCTCTTCTCCTTCCCTAGTTCGCCGGAGATTTGTATAATAAACTCTCAGCAACAACCAATCGCAAGGGTTCACTTTTATATATTTTTCTCATATATTATATATTTATTCTTTTACAAATATCTATTATATTTTTTCTATCGTCTTCTCTATTATTTATGAGTTAAAATAAAATAAATTAAAAGGCAATCATTTCTCAAGTTTTGTAATGGTGAAAACCCTGTTCGATGAAATGTATTTCTAAATTACATTATTTAATAATTTTTTTATTCAATAAATAAACTCGTATCTTATTATAAATCCAAAGGTATAGCATTGGTTCCATAAATTAGTATTTAATTTAAGTAAAGCGCACTTAAAACAAGATAATTTAGACTTGAAGTGGTTCAATGAATCAAATTTCATTGTAATTAGTTGAAACACTCTTTTACTTAATTTAGGTTTGATTCGTATTAGTTGTTTTTTTATGAATGCATGATACGTAAGTGCTCCTATTTGCAAAGTTAATTAAAAAAATGTTACTGTTAATTAGGTCAATGTTAAGAAAATATCTATATAAGTGGTGTCCAATTCAGCTCAGCGTGCGTCTTCATTAATCTAATTTTCTTGTAAAATCAAAGCAGAATATTTAAGTCAGGACTAGATAATTTAAAAAACTTACTTTCTAAATAATTCATGCAGTTAAACTTCAAATATGTAATGTAAAATTTATCGTACGAATAGTTTATACTTTATTTTTAAAATTTCTGCCACCTGTTGTTTTATGAAAAAAATTCTGGAATTGCAGTTATGATTATTTATAGTAAATTATACTTCAAAATTGTGTGTAAAATTTACTTTTTTATTTGATTTTAAATTGAAGTGCTCATGATATACACTTCTATTTAAACACAAAATTTACCTTTACCCAATATCAGTTAACTTAAGTTTGAAATGGGTGAATTCACGTAATCTCTTTTCATTAACTTAAAAAAAAATTAAAATAATTTTTTCATTAACAAATACTATTAAGTAACGTTACATAAAAAAACACAAAAATCTCTTTAGACCCTTAAATTTTTTCTTATTTTTTTAGAAGTATTCCTCCGAAACAATTTGAATTGTACCCAGACCCGTAAAGTTCGTCCCCTTTTAACCGGGTGACCCGAAGTTGGCACGCCAAATTTTAGCGCCAACAATTTCTGTTACGAAAAGCAGAAACAAAAGCATACACTTGAAATTCATAACAATTTTAACCCACGAAGTTAATAACTCTGGAAAATGTTTTTTTCGTAATAAAGCTGAACCATAAGTTCACTAATGCGCCACGTTGACTTGCTCGAAAGGTGTGTCGGGTGCATCTGATACTGTTCTTCTGCTTCGAAAGGTACACATAAATTATTCACGCATTAGCAGTTAGTGGCTGATATCAATTTAATATGTCTGAAATGAAAGTGGCATAATAATGGATAGGTTTCAGACCAGATATTGAAACTTCATTTTAAACAAAGTGCTGATGTGTATTTTACATTCAGAACATTCAACCTCCCCTATTGGATGTTGGTTAAAGCAAAATCACAAACACATAGACTACACTTTCCATTACAGCTGTGTCACACTATGAAAAACCATGCCGAAAGCTCAAAGATACTGTGCTGTACATGTTAAGCCTTCTTCTTATTGTTGCAGATGGCACAGACAGCGTTACAACATGATAACGATTAAAAAAATTAGGAATCCCTAGTTAGCCAGTTAGAAATGCATTCCCTTGTTCATACCAGGAATAGTATTGGTCACTTGATGCAGGAAACAACATCTTGTTGCTTTCTTCTTCATCATCCATCACCCATAAAGGGTGAGAACAATTGTACTCCCATGATGATGGGGAATAAATCTTTGAACCCTCTTCACTGTGCAATTCGTACACAGGTTGTTGCAGAATATTGATATTGTTATTGTTATTGTTATTGTTATCTTCTGACAAAACAATATCTTTCCATATATCATCCAAAGAACACTCTTCTCCAGCACCGATCAACCCCATTATGTCATCATATCCACCTGTGTCGTAAAAACTCTCCTCTCCAACCTCTTTGGAAGCATGTGAATCATCAGCATCAACAGCATGGTTGTTTGAGGAGAGTGAAGATAGAGAACCGGAAGATGATGATGGTGATGCTCGTTTTTTCTCTAGAGCCTTCTTTTTCCTCATGAAAGTCCTCCAGAAATTCTTAATCTCATTGTCAGTGCGCCCTGGTAGCTTCCGAGCAATTCTTGACCATCTGCAAGGAACCATCAAAGTGAGAAACACAATTCAAGTAACGAATTAACAAAATAAGGTGAAAAGTGAAAAAAATTTGACATAATATGAAAGACACGAGTGGTGGGTGGTGTTGTATTGAGTAGGAAAGATCATAAGATCATAAGCAGAGGTAGCTTATAGTTTTAATGTCTGCATGGTTCTCAAACCTATTTCCCCATTTGGAATGAAGCTCCATGACGAGGTGTTCTTCTTGGGATGTCAGCTTCCCTCGTTTGAGATCAGGGTGGAGGTAATTAACCCACCGTAACCTGCAACTCTTACCTGTTCTATTCAAACCTACAACAAAGTGACGTGGTTAAAGGGTGCTTAGATTGAAATATTCATACCTATTATTCACTGTCTCCCTCCACCTTCAAACCTGATACCTTTGCTATAAAGTCCCACCTACGATCTCCAAACATGTTTACAAAATACACCAGTTTCAGATCCTCCTGTTCTGTCCATGGACCCCTTCTCATTTCTTCTTGAACCATTTTTTTCTCCTCTTCTATAACTCTTCACTTGATAACTTACGGATTCTATGAGACTACTACCACTATTTATACGTGGTTTTCCCACTGTTCATAATTCTCTCGGTTCATTTTTATAATAAGCAAGTCTGCATATCCACCGTTCATGTGGTGCACGCATTAACTTTTCTATGGCCAATTCAGGATGGTGACGTCACCAGTGACAAGAACATAATAAAGGAAGTGAGTGCATCAATCTTTCATTCTAACTTTCTCAATTACTTTTTATCTGCACCATTGACACCAATCATGTTCACTGTTACAGTTTTGCATAAGTTAGTTACTGTTTTGGATGATGAGTTTTACTGTTGTGATTAACAAGTTGCAGCAAAACTGTTAACTGGTTAAGTTTTTTTAAGTTGGAAATATTTGTGACCATTTGAATGGAAAAAAGAAGAGTTAGTGAGGTATAGAAATTTTAGAAGAACTGTGATAACATGAATGGGTGGAGGGAAATGACTTTAGGAAGCAAGTTGGTGTTTTCTTATTCAAAATGATGAATTGATGCGCTCCTTGACTTTAGAAAAGAGGAGGAGGCCCTGGTTTTCCAATAAGAGAAAGAGGAATTGGACAAATCAAACTTTAGAAGTGGAGAATGGGAAGAAATCATTGAGATGTTTTATGCGCGAGATCTTTACTCTCTCATAGTACAAAGTGAAAATCTGAGAGGCTTTTGTTAATAATTCAGATGAAAAATTATTGTCTCTGGTATTGTACTAAATAAATACCGAATGTTGGGTTGGTGTCCCTGCAGCCAACATGATTTAGGATTTCGGCTGGAACCATGTCGGTCCACTTTAGGTTGTTCAATATTCCATTTTGGGAAAATAAAAAGTCTCAACATGGATATATAAAATGAATGAAACATTTTTTTTTTTTTTATTTCTATGTTGTTCTTTTACCCACTCCTGGTCTACCTCAGGAAGAGGAAAACATCTGGTTTCACTTGATTCATGGGTTAAATTGGTCGAGAATTGCTTTTGTGGATAAAAGTTTACCTGAATTTATAGATGATAAAAAAATGTTATTTGATCATTGGCGACCAATTTACAACATTAAGACAAAATCACGATATGGTATATATACTTTTGAGCTTATAATGTGATTAGGCCAAACATGATTCGGAGTTGATAATTCTCTAGAAAGATCCGAAATTGGTCGCATTCGGAAACTGAGTGGAGGTGAAGATTAGATTAAATTAAGGACACTCAAATGATTCTAATTGGACACTGGTTTTCTGTGTGATTCGAGAATTTAACACATTTCTAGTCGATGAGTGCTATCCATGAGCTTCATGATAAATAGACATGGAAAGTGGAATATGGCATCACTTGAAAGAATCATTACCACAAAAATATAAGAATAATCATTAAAAGAAAATAATAGAATACTTTTTCTTACAACTAAACAATAAATATACTATTCATATGTTCACATAATAAAACGAATTTTTAGTATACAAGTGTCTGTAGATCTCATTTCTTAAGTCATTTTTAGTGAGGTTAAATTAGAAAATTTATTTTTTTAAGATATTACCGGAATTATTTCAAATCTATTATAATAAAATATTTATTATTTTTTGAATTCATTGTATTATCTGTTATCTAACTATTTATTAATATTTAGTGTTACGTTTGAAATATATATCAATTGTTGTACCATTCGTTATTTATTAATATTTAATCTTTTGTTTGAAATATATGTATTAGGACATAAGAATATGTTAAAAATTTCAAATTAATGAAAGATAAGATAAATTTACAGAATATAAATAATACAAACCTTATCTAAGTTGATGGATTAAGTTAAACCTTGTTAAAATTTAGTAACATATTTTTAATTTTAAAAATGAATATAAAAATGTTTCGAAATTGAATAAAAATATAATTTTAACGCCCTCTTCACTAAACTTTTCTTTTTACAAAATGTATTTAAAAACCAAAAATAAAAAATCCACAGCCACTACGAATAAAGCCTTATATATTCTGTAAAAAAAAAATATTATGCTAAAAGAAGGTCTTATATGTTAATTATTAAATTTCTAGGTCATGACTTCTCCAATTTGTGAAAATAAAGCAAAAGCTTAAATTGTAGAGAGAGAAAAACTATTTATTCAAATCTCCTAGTAATCCAGCTGAAGTTGGACATATATATATATATATATATATATATATATATATATATATATATTGATTTTATAATTGAATAATAAAATTTTAAATTTAAATTGAGGTATATATGTTTTATAATATACTACAGTTTATTTATACTGATATATATAATGTGTATAAGACTAATCTAGACTTTAGAATTTAATGAATATAGTGTTTATATCATTGATAACTATTACTATTCAATCATTGATGATTATTGGTGTTTTCTTTAAGTGGTGAGGATCAACAAATTTACACCACCATATATAGCATAACTTATTTTCTCCAAATTTGAATTAAATTCCATTTTAATAATATTGCAAAAATGGTAACATGATATTACTTTAGAGAAGTTTGTTTGTTTGTTTGTGGAGAAATAGAGTGAGAGAATAGCCAGAAAAAAGATTGGGTAGTGAGGTGGATGCCACCAATTTGTGGGTACACCACTTCCTTATATCCTCTTCTTTCTCTCTCTCAAGGCCTTTTGACCCTTTTAATTTCAAGATAATGAAAGGGTCCCACGTGTCCCTTTTCGATTAAATTAACAAATATATATCTGATATTATTTTTCTTTAGTTAAAGTTTTAAATTAAAATATACTCATTTAGCTGTATTTTATGTAAACAATGTAAAATATTTTTTTCAATAAACATTACATAAATGTCATGTTATAGTCTATATATGTTATATAATTTTTAACAATAATTTCAAGATCAAAATATATATTTAGTCTCTTTTTAAAAAGAATATTTAATAAAAAAATTTATCTTTATAAATTGTGAATTTGTAATCCTATGATAAACTATTGAAAAGAAAAAAGGGAAACTGTATAGTTTTATAAAATAAAAGTACACAAAAGAAGTAGAAGTTAATTCAGATGACCAAGAAAGAACAGTGTGCAAGAAATCTATCATTCACTGCTATCTCAATCCTTTATAATTTTCTTCAACAAATGCTAACTTTTGACTTCCCTTTTGTTTTGTTTTTTTTTTACAAGTATAAATTAAAGTTATTTTTTTTACATATATAATTAAATAGTTTTCATCGGTTCATTTTATTTCATAATTTGTTATTAAAGTAAAATGATTGTTATTAGAATAATATAATTTTTTTTAGCACTCAGCTAACAAATATTAAACTTATCATAATATATAATTGAAAAAAAAAAAATATATATATATATATATAAAATAAAAATTATCTGACTAATATCTTGTGTTGTTTTAGACAAATTCTAGGCCAGTGTAAACAAAAAAAGGGGTTATAAATTAAAATATTCAACATCAAATTCAAGTGTTTTTACTTTGAAAATAAAAAGCTATCGTGTAAACTTCAATCCAAAGTCCAACTATTCTAAGCAGTAGTAATTACTTAAAATGACTTAGTAATCAGTGATTTACAAAATTGATTCTTTAATTCATAACAAATCGAAAAATTATTCATGATATTGATATTAAAAAGGTACATCAAAACGTAATATATTTCCAGAGAAAAAAAAATTGAAAGATTTATATAATATATGATATGATAAGAAGAGCGAAATAAAAAATAAATGCAATAGGCCTAATTGTACCACTTAAGAGGTATTTGTTTGTTTATAAAAGATTTTTCAACTTTCACTTGTGCTTAAGCATTAGTTGAACTATACAAAATTATTCTGATCAGAGTATAATGATAAAGGTAACTTAAAGTAAGATTCCAAGTTTTAATATCATAAAAATAGCATAAAAGAAATATGTCTCTATTAATGGTCTATTTTTTTTAAAAATAAAATATATATATATATATATATATATATATATATATATATATATATATATATATATATATATATATATATATATATATATATATATTAAATACTAATGATTATAAAGTATATAACTCATGACAATCCTATAAATGTAAAAGTTATCTAATCTCTCAAAGTTTATGGCATCTCTAATTGAAACAAACATAAATATATCAATAACAACACATATTTTTAATAGATTTTTCTATTTTGTCATGCAAGAACTTATTAAATTTATTGTGACTTTTTCACTAATGTGATATGCATAGATCCAATTTTTCTTTCATAACTTCTTACATTTAAAACTCTATCATCATCAATATCATCAATGCCATATGTTAATTTAACAAGATATCAAAGTATTTTGCATAAGTATTCAAAATACATACAATGAAATTAGTGATTTATAACACACTACACTGTGCCAAGGAAAGGTTGTTCACCAGTTCTATATAATATCTGTTTTATATATTTGACATTCTACGTTAATCAGACATAAAATGAATTTATAGTAAATAAATATAGATATAATTTTCACTCTAATGGTTTAAGATTATTAAGTTAGAATTAAAAGATTCATCTTTTACTACTATATCATATTATTTTAAGTCTTATTTCACTTTTTTCTCTCATCATGATTATTGTTTCAGGTATAGGGATCAAGCAGCTATCTTCAACACTCAAATTGTCCTTAAGTCTTTTTGTACAACTTTCCTCCGTTCGATCTCTCGTTCTTTCTCCCGTTCGATTTCTTCTCACTTCCATCCGTTTAGTAGTTGTCCAAACGATTGGGGGTACATAAGGCTCTGATGCTTAAGTCAGTTCAAGTTCGTTCGGGTAAGTGCAATTAATGTTGTAATTTATAGTTTTTGACATGGGTCTGTGATTAGGGTTTTATTAATCATGGTTCAATTGCTTTCTAAACTTGATTATTGACTTGTATTACTTTAATTCACTTCTAACTTACTGATTTAGTTTTGGTGAAGCCGCCGACCGGAGGGTCGTGCGTCTTGTAAAGATGACTCTGTTATGGCAACAAAGTTCAATTGGAATGATCGGCGTGACCATTCGGTCACGAGCTCCCTTAAATCACTCCAGAGATATTGACACATCAACAACTCAAGGGATCATCCGCCTGTAGCGGATGGCCTTCGGCCGCTTATCTTTGGACCGCTTAACCAATGGTCTGGCTAGGAATGATGATAGGCCATAGAGTACAATTATGATTAAGTTTGATAGTTTTGTTGTTCGTAAGGTCATATTCGAATAAGGCATCGTTTGCGTGTATGTGTAGAGAGACACAAAAGAGAAATTAATGAATGTTCATGATTAGTTGTTGTTGTCGTGATGAACTTGGTTGCAATGGATGAAGTAACGTGTTTCAATTATTTAACAACACAACGTGCTTATTGAATCAGTAGTAATATTCTATTGATTTTCAAGTTGATGGAATTGATTGGTTGAGTGAAGAAGGAAAATAAACGTCAGCGATGCATTTGAAGATAAAGCTCATGTCAATTTGTTGCTTCTTTGTTGCCAAATGGTGATCTTATAGTGGAAACCACAAACGCATAAAAATAAACATATTCTATTCTTCTTAATTAGTGGATAGCGCACGCAACTTATCATGCACATATATGAGGTATCTACCTAAATTAATCACCCAAAAAACAAATCAAATCTTAATAGTTTAAAGGGGAACCAATTCATATTTTAAAAATATACTACAATGCATGCCAACTTTTCACAATGCAAAAAATCAAACATCATTAGTAAGTTTATCGATGATGATGTATGTAGTGTCATTAATTGAATGATTTTGCATTCATAGATAATATTATGATAGAATAATAGATGAAATATTTCTTAACTTAATTATAGAAGATACCGATGTATTTTCTTGAGAATTAAGTATTGGACTGGTGTATATAAATGATTCATATATCACTTAATAATACATAATAAAACACAATATTTCTTTATATATGTTGCATATTTTTTAACTTTGATATTTTCATATAAGAAATTGATAGTATTTTAAATTTAAAATTTTAGAATAAATCTACAAGTTTTTTTTCTAATTTAACTCTCATTTTCATTTGATACGTAACTCATACTTATACTTTAATTTCTAACAATTTAAAAAGAAAAAAATCAAGAATAAAACTCTAAGCATGTATTTGTTTCCAAAGATGAGAAACATAGTCAAGAAAAAATGTGTGGAAACCACATTCTTCAAAGTTGCGATGCAAAAAAAATAAAAGATATATATAATTATCTCTTCGGATGTGCTTGAAGAAAGCAAGAGGAGTGTGTGAAAAACATAAAATATTAACATAATTAAAATAATAAAAATATATTTTTTTTATTTAAATTTTAATAATTTATTTCAGTTATTTTTTTAGTTATGAATCATATTTTTTATCATTCATTAACTTTTACAAGTTTTCTTCTTATTTCTCTTCATTTTTCATTATATTTTTTTTTGGATGAATGGGTAATAAGAAGGGATAATGATCCAATTTTGATGAATGGTTGAACATTGATATTAGTTATTTCTTGGATGAGAAGAATAGAGAAGCAGATTATTGGTAGGTTTTATGGGCCCAATTTGTAGTGATTTATACCTGAGAAGCACTTCCACTCGGCCCACAAACGCAAAAGCAGATTTCATCTTCTTAGATTTTTAAAGCAACAAAAAGTCATTCAAATCATTATTCTTTACAATTCCACCACAATGACACAACAATGCTTCCACTTCCATAGCAAATAACATCCAAATTTTTAATTCTTTCTTTACTTTAAATACTATTTTTCTATATCACAATCTTTACATATATTTTATTTTTACTTTTACTTTTAATTACGTTGCTCTTTACATTTATTACTCTCTTTTTTTTCTTTCACTTTTTACAAACAAAAAATTTATACAATCCGAGAGCGTAACAAAATCGTTTCTTATGCTATTCCTATTCATTGGAGCCTCAAAAAAAAAGTAGTGAATTTTTATTTTAAATGTATAATCTCTTTCCTATTTACTTTACAAATGTGCATCTGATATACAGTATTAGTTAGTGATGCACCTTTAAAAAAAATCAGTCATGACTGAATATATATATATATATATATATATATATATATATATATATATATATATATATATATATATATTTTGTTGTTTAAAAAAAGTTGGATTTATCACTAATAATTGATATTTTGTAGTTAAAGTCTAAAATTTATAATCCACCTTCCCTAAACCATTCTAATTGTATTGGAAAAGAAACAAAACTATTTTCTCTCCAAATTTTACTTAAACAAGATAAAATTAAAATAAGACTTAAATGCTTTTAAATTTTGACGAATATGTCACTTTATTTTCTTTAAAAAAAATAATATTATTTTTCACTCTTATTATATTTTTTTGTTTGTTTAGTATTGAAGCCACTAACAAAATGAAGATATTCCAAATCAATGTAATTACATTATTCTTGGGTGTAACTTAATTTATCACTACAATTATTATTTCATGTAAATAAATTACTTATTTAAAATTTATTTTGAATTTTAATTAGTTTTTCTGCATTTTTAATTTACTGTATAAAATACTAAAGGTGAAAAATGAACCCATCTTTTTTTTAGTGCACACTTTTTCTCTCTTCTAATTGTTTGACTTGTATATTCATAAAACTTTTTTACATCTTTAAGGTATTTTTTTCTCTTATTGTGCTATTCAAATTATTTATTATCAATTATTGTAAATGAAATAGTTTTGATGTCTTACATTTTGAATATTTTTACTCCTTTTAAATATCTTTATTTATTATTTTTTTCTTATAAAATTATTTGTTTCTCAATTTTAAGTGTTCAATCACATAAGTTCTTCATTTAATATATAATATAAAAACTTATCACTTTTAGTTTACTTGATCTTTAATTTTTATCACATTTTAAGAATTTTTGTTTTGTTATAAAGATGAAAATGAAGTATTATGAGACATACTTGGACGAGAACATGGGCCACTGGGCATAGTACGTTCAGCTTTTTTTCTTCTTTTTTTTATCTTCATACATTTTTTTTCTACAATCCATGTAAAGAAAAATCTCATTTTATCCCATTCAATTATACAATGTTAAGGTAATTATTTTCTCTAAAAAGGCCTTCAAATGGTGAATCTAGAAGTTGAAAGTTATTTTTTCAGATTATACAATATAAAGGTTAAATAACTTTTATATTTTTATTCTTAATCCTCTCTATCTTCTGGAAGTTATTTTTGACTTTCAGGCTATATAATTCAAAGATATTTTTTTGCTTTTGAATTGCACAATAAATAAAAAAAAGATAAAATGAGAAGTATTTTATATAGGATGCAGGATCAACATTCGGAGGTGCAGGAAGAAACTTTCCATATTTTGTTTTAAGCAGCCCAAAGTGTGAGTAAGCTTTGATCCAATTACTTTAGCATTTGTTTCTGAGAAAAAAAAAACATTCAAAAGTCTAATAGAATATTAAATTCTCGACAAAAATATAGAGAAATGTTCTCTCTCTCTTCACATGATTTTTTTTTGGTAGATCTCATACGACATGATCTATTGTAATATAAAATAACGAATTTCATACAAACTCTTTTTTTAAAATAAAAAACACCCTTTTAAGTATGTTGACTCTCTTTTAAAAACACCATCGTGTAAAATACGTTTATTATATTCTATAAAATATTATTCGCCTACATTTTATCTCACCAACCGATGAAGTCCATTTTTTTTCCCAAAACATTATTATTTATATACCAATAAAATCCTCACATACACACTGCATAATCTTGTCTTTTTCTCTAAACGATTATAAACATTCTTAAATAATAGACCTTATAATTGATATGTTAAACAAGTTACATTGTCTTAAAATAAAATAAAAAAAAATAAAAAACAGTTCTTATATTGCAACGAATGGACCAACATATACACCAATACTTTATCACAAAAATTAGATTGTTGAGTATCTGAGAACCTCGAAAAGTCATTCTCATCATCACCCAATTCTCCTTTTTTCGAAACAATTGTCTCAGCTTCTTTCGATTTCCATCACACTCATTCTCTTCTCTCTACCCAAATCATTCATCATGGCATGTGCAATTCACGTGATCTCCATCCATGTTCTCTCACTATATCCTTCTTGTCCAATTATTATTTAAATGACAAGCCACAATCGTCACCGCAACATCACCATTTTTATAACACGAAAATCCATAGCATATCTGCGATACTATAACTGCGACCACATGCGGTAGCCATTTAGGTTCATTATTCTAAGATAATCAAAAGATGTTATATATAGTTGTGGCAGTGTAAAACCATATGAGAATGGGGCCAATACTGGGTTATGGCTATGGACTTTGAAACCCTCATCCAAGAGCAAATGCATGTGCTCTTCAATCACTATGTTCACACCATTGGACGCTTGTGCCGATATATTGGACCAACCGACCAATTCCCATTTATTCACACACTCTTCTGTTCATCAAATTCACACTCTTGTCTTCCTCCCAAATGAACCACCACCACCACCACCGTGGGGTCTTCGCATTTTCTTATACTTAAATCACAACATTGAATTGTCCAATGTTGGAGATTGGAGAGATCGCATTGGGAATCTGGGGACATGGTCAACGATCGCATTCATCCCATAAATAAACGCCACCTGGTATGGGACCCACTCTTGCAAACCCTAAATTAATTAATCCCAAAATTTTCTAGGTTTGAGTAAACCCCAATGATGCCGTGGGAGAACCGCGACATCATTACTCCATGGAGTCAAAGTTAGGTGAACATATAGTGTACGTGTCTCGGCGGTCAACCTAAAAACATTTGAATTTTTCAAATGAAAAGTTGTTGAAAATTCGTGGAAAAGAATAAGAAGAAAGAGTAAATGAACGTAGACTTTTGCCTATGGTTTTTTATAAAAGGTTTGGGACCACAAAAAGTTGATCTTTTTATTGACAACAAAACCTGCATGCAAGATATAGTGTGTAATAATAATGATAATAATAGAAGAGTGGCAGTACAAACATCATTCAACTCAAGCATTCAATGCAAAGAGTTGAAGTCGGAATTTTGAATTTTCAGATAAAAGTTGAATCGTCTGAATTTTCGTATCTTTTGGCTTCTATTACCTGCTGTGAAATAGATATTCCGTAAATTTACTTGGGTCAGAGTTTGGTAAAACGACAAAGAGGATGCATATGGAAGGAAGGTGTAAATTATAATTTCTGCAATGATAAAATGTAAAATTTCATTACAATTTATCCTTGAAAAGTGACTCAAAAAATATTTAAACTACTCGATTTCTAAAATTGTAATTAATTTGGAGTTGGTGGCAGTAAAAAGAGGGAAGGAACAAACAAAAAGCCGTTACGACGGCGTTCTGCTTTTTTCTGCGCGTTGAAGCAATAAACTAAAGAGAATTCTACTGTCACGGTCACAGGTCTGGCAGTACTGAATCCCAAACAGCCATTCCTTGTTTGGTAGCTGTTGTCTTTCGCATCCACATTTTGAATTCTCTCTCTCCCTCCCTCTTAAAAACCCACGCAATTTTCCCATCCTCTTCAAAATTAAAATTCTAACGCTGCTTTTGTGTTGTCCTTTTTTTCCCTCCTTCTCTCTGCTGCGCTCTTTCGCTTTCGTTCTCATTGCTCTCTGTTCCTGCACTCTGCAACAACTCGCCTTCCATCGAGGTTTTGCAGCGAAGAGAAATGTCGCTGAGTTCGAGTTCCAGGGGAAGGATAACGACGGAGCTTCAACTTCAGAAGAAATGGACTGACAGAGAAACCAGTCCAGAGAGAACCAAGGTTTGGGCCGAGCCCAAGCCCAAAACGCCCAGAAAAGTCTCCGTCGTCTACTACCTCTCCCGAAACGGCCAACTGGAACACCCTCATTTCATGGAGGTTCCTCTCTCTTCACCTCAAGGACTTTACCTCAAAGACGTCATCAACCGCTTGAACGTCCTCCGAGGGAAAGCCATGCCCGCTATGTACTCTTGGTCCTCCAAACGGTACCGTTTTTTTTTTTATAGTTTTCTTTAAACTAATTCAAATTTAGTTTTTATTCTTGTTTTATTTGGTTTAATTAACGGTGGTGTGGTGGTGATTCAGGAGCTACAAAAACGGCTTCGTTTGGCACGATTTGTCGGAGAACGATTTCATCTACCCGACGCAGGGGCAGGACTACATTCTCAAAGGATCGGAGATTGTTGAGAACAGTGTCGCCGGCGTTACGAGTGTTAACAAATCGGAGGAGGAGTCCGGTTCGCCTGTGGTGATCACGAGGCGGCGGAACCAGTCCTGGAGTTCTATCGATTTGAACGAGTACCGTGTTTATAAATCCGAATCGTTCGGTGACTCGGCTGGGAGAATCGGTGCTGACGCGGCCACTCAGACGGAGGAGAAGCGGAGGCGGAGGAGGGCGGCGAGGGAGGAAGAGGCGGAAGAGATTCATGAGAAGAATGATGGAATTGACGCGGGAATGGAAGGGGAGAGGGTTTCGCACGTGACTTGTGATAATAACAATAATCATTCTACGGAGCTAAGCAGGGACGAGATATCGCCTCCACCGTCGGATTCGAGCCCTGAGACGCTGGAGACGCTGATGAAGGCAGATGGACGGCTCGGATTGCGGTCTTCGGAATCGGAGAAGGAGAATCTGACGGTGGAGAGCTGTCCTAGTGGGAGGATGAGAGCGTCGTCGGTTTTGTTGCAGTTGTTATCGTGCGGCGCTGTGTCTTTTAAGGAGTGTGGGGTTAACGCAGTGAAAGATCAAGGGTTCTCGTTGGTTGGGCACTACAAGTCCAGGATGCCCCGTGAAGCAGGGAATCACGTGGGAAAGGAGACAGGGATATCGATGGAAATTCCGGATTTGAGCAGGTTAAGATTGGAAGATAAAGAATATTTTAGCGGAAGCTTGATCGAAACCAAGAAAGTGGAAACCCCTGCTTTGAAGAGGTCTTCTTCTTACAATGCAGATAGGTATGCTACGTTTTCCATTTCAAATAATCAAATCTCTTTTAGTAAACTTGTTGACTGAATTACACAGACAAAGTTTTTGCTAGTTTTGGTTGATTAATACTTAATAATTTCTATTAGAAGAATACTATTTATTATTTGGGGTTTAGTTTAGGGTACATGTTTTATTTTTTATTTTTCGATTCCTATATTTATTTATATAACCATTGTTTTAAGGTGACTTTTGTAAATTCCATGCCCCTGCGTGTGCCTTGTAATTAGCAACGTTGGAGAATGTGGGCATTGACATTCATACGGTTTCTGCTTCATAGGTTAAATAAAAAGTTGTGGTTAAGCATGTGTAATGTGCTCCTAGGACATAGAAAGCATCTTGAGATTGAAGACATTTAAAAAATTTGTTATTCGAGACAAGTAGGTCAGATTTTGTTATTCGAGTTGAAAACGTAAAATATTTTATTACACAATTGTGTTGGTCAGATTATTATAATAGAGACCTAACTTTTCTCCCATGTTGCTATTTATTTTATTCTATTTTTCTTTGTTTATTTCTTATTACATAATTTTCTGTCTGTATAGATTTCTCTTTTTTTATTATGTTTTTCAATTTGTGTTTTTCTTGGGTTCATACGCTCTAACTCTCTGCATAGAATGAGAAAAAGAGAATAGAGAAGAATAGAAAGTTTAAAATTTGAATTGTAAAAAGTGAAAACAAAAACTATTTTCTTTTGTAAAAGTTAACTTTTTTTTAACCTTTTTCGTTTCTCTTAGAAAACACCACATTATGGCTTTCTTTTTCTTTTCCCCCTAATAATAAATATTATTTTTTAATAACCTGAGATCTTGATTAAGAGATTAAGAAGCAATTTCTTGTTGGTTTGTCTTAATTTTTCATTATAATACTATAATTTCCGTTTACAGGGTTATTTTATGTCTGCAGTTTTCTTTAAAATTTTACTTGGTAAGCATTTAGATTATATGGCACGCGTCACGTAATCTTAATACTTAGTAAGCACACAACATTATTAGTTATTTAAGAAATTCTGAATTAAACTACATGTCTTACGATTTCAAATTTTTGTAGATCATATGTATTATTGTCAGAACAAGGTGGGGTTTTAACTTCCTCTGTCACCGGATGTTGTCCATTCTACTTCTTCATCATGTGGCCTGGGCACCCCTTCCTCCTACTTATTTATACCCGAAAATGAAAGCAAACGTAGTCATAGTCATGTCATGCTCAAAACTTTTTAAGATATTGTTCCAAGTGTCATATGATTTAACATTTGTTTGCGAAAAAAGTTCAATTTACACAAACGAGTAGCTAGTTTAATTGGTTCTGTACAGTCACATAAGATGTTGATGCTTGACAGTGGCGTGTCTGTCCTGTTCCATCTCGTACACAGTATGTACAATGAATTAATTGTACACCACTTAAATTTTAGTTAATGATGCAATTACTCATACTCCTTATTTTGTTTTGGTGTCACTCTATTTGTCAGCTTCTGCATGCATGTGGGGTCTAATTTTAAGCACCCAGAGAGCTGATCATTAGTTTTTCATTAATTAACTTACAAGTTTGTCAACTAAAACTATTCTAGTAGTACGAAATCAAAACAGAAGAATTATGCTCTGTTTTGATTAATTGCTGACTACTGCTTATACTATCATTAATCAACCATGTACTGGAAATTAGGTGTGTTATTGAAGAGCATAATAACTTTTTCTATCTTAAAAGCGATTAAAATTTTCTAACGATGTGACAACATGTTGGTAGATGCCATGATTAAAAGCTTCCTTTATGATCATGACAGTGACAAATGGTTTTATGAATAATGTGGTTTTGTCTGTGGCCTTTGTTCCTTGCAGCGGTTCCCGGTTAGAGATGGTGGAGCAGGAAGGAGAAGTGGTGCGGGCAAAGTGCATACCAAGGAAATCTAAGACACTACCAACAAAGAAAGAAGAGGGTAGTTCCATGCATATTGCTAGCGGTGGTGGCCAACACGGGAGCAAAAGATTTGACTCACACCAATAATTGATACTTTGAATGAATATAAAACGTAAGGAAATCTTGTGAATGGAGGTTTGTAGGGTATTAGGTGATAGTGGAGAAGAGAACAAAATTTTAGAGAAGTGAGGTTAATTTGGAAGAATGTATAAATATGGAAGCAGATAGGACGAGTTCTAATGAAGTAGGGAAGAGTATAGTGGTGTAGAGCTTGGCCCGTTTGATGTTTAGGTTTTGGCCTAAAGTGAGTACATGTAAGGAGTAGCCATGGTTTCATTCCTGGCGTTATATGGGGTCTCTGGTTGGCGGTGACAATTGTCTTTTCTTGGTAAATAATTGCCTCTCTTTTCTTATTTTACTTTTTGTGATACTTCATTATTGAAGTTAAAGATCTCACCAGGTCATTTCTTTTTGAAAAATGAAAGCACCTAATGTTTTGTCCATATAATTCGAGTGTCAAATTATTTATACCAATAGCTGTTGAAGACCAGTTATATCAGAGTTTAGTTTCCTCTCCTAAATAACGCATTCACATACATAAATGGCGCTTACCAAATGCCTGGATTTTGTGCTGTCCAATCATATAATATGTCGAATGAAGTTGAAAAATAAACTACCTTCAAAAACATTCACAACCATTTTAAAAATAAAAAAAATATTTCTAAAAACATTATAGCAACAAATACACTAAGTATGTAGCAGCCTTTGCTCATAAAATAAAAGTGACATGGCCATTAAATTTGTAGCAGCCTTTTTCACTGTTAATCCTTTGACTTCGAATGCTGCGAAATGTGAGTATATACCATACATACTTCAGCTTTCCCTGTTTCAACTCTAAAAGCACGCGTGTGTCACACTTTTTTTTTTTACTTGTGTGTGACACTTTTTGTCTTTTCTTTAATATTTTTTAAAGGATCTCTTTATTAATTACAACACCGATGCATTACCAGCACCCACCCTTGATCAAGTCAAGGCATAAACTGTTTCTATACATGAAAAGGAAAAAAAAAAAAACTACATAAAATAATAAGAAAAGAAGAGTAAATATTAACACGTATTACAGAGTTTTTCATAGTTACCCCCTAATTACGTTTAGTGCAATTTTGAAACTTATTTAAGTTTAACGAAATGTTAATCCACTTACATCTTCCTAATCCAATTGTTGTTTTGGAAAGAGGAATTCTCTGTTTAGTCTAAATGGATATATAAACACAACATTAGTTATAGCTATATTCAAAATCTTGTATCCAAGGTTGTAAACATAATAGTTTTTTATAACCAGAAAAAACCAGATTGCAAAGCTGTCAATTTGCTAAACCAAGTTGTGAGTGAATGAAAAAAACAGAGAAAATATAACAACCAATCCAATATAGGGACTTTCCTTGAATGATAATGAACATGATTGCTCTGTTATCTGCAAAATATGTCAACTTTTTGTTAGTAGTTGGAAATTACAGATCAAATGGTAACAGTTCCTATTTCTTGGACTCGATAAAACCAAAACAACCTAAAAAGTGTTTGGTTTGACAAAAAAATATATACTTTTATTAAAAAAAATTGTAAAAAATACTCCAGAAAATGTTGTCAAATTTTATGCTGATTTATTGAGTCCCACCATAATTTTTCTTGAAAAAAATGAATCAATTTAGCTTCAATAATAACTTTAGTATTTTTTTTTTCCTTATTTGGCATCAAGACAGAGTTACTTCTCTCAAAACCCACAACTTATTTCACTAATTTTCAACACTTTAGTTCTTAACCAAACCATTTATAAGATGCATGCAGTAATGGATTCAAAAATAGAAGAAAAATACCTTTAGTGCTCTTCAAATAGAAAAACTAATTACTAACTTAAACATCTAAGTTAATTTTCATTTTAATAGTTAGTAGATTGTTCAAAAACACAAAATATTTTATTTGTTTTTAACATTTTATATTCTTATATTTAAAACAGATTAAAACTAATCAGAAGAAATAGTTGCTTAAAAAGTTAAATTCACTCCAGTTTTAAACAATCTATGGTCACAAAATAACATTTTATTGAATAATTTCTAAATTTTGACTAAAAAATAAATGTAGATGTTCTCATCAGCTTATTTTATTTAAACGGACTATTTAATAACATAATGATTTAAACAAATTATTTAATTAAAAAAGAATAAAAGTAAATTAAAATAGTATCATTAAAAGGAGACGAAGAAAAATCATAATAAAACTGTCCTTCGTAGAAGAGTACCGAAATTAATACTTTTAAAAATTTTGCATAAAAGAATTTTAAACATTATAAACTATCAAAATAAAAATTTATATGATCAACACAATTAATTGGATAAATCAAATGTGTCAATTACAAATTACTTGTCAAAACTACAAGGTTAACATAATTGCAAATTAATTAACAATCAAAGTTAGTGTGTTTAAGATTTTGTTGCAGTTTATTTCAATAAAATTGTTTTTTTAATCATAATATTTTGACTTGGGTTAAAAACAGGTCTTGAATGTGAAATCAATTGTTTTATAACAGTTTTTTCTTGTATCTCCATAAGTTTTTTTCCCGGATATTCAAATTAAAAAAAATCATTTTTTCCATTTTTTTTATAATGTATAATTCAGAAGTTAAAATGACTTTTAAATTATGAAATTTAGAAGTTAAAAAAGAACTTTTAGATTATAATCCAAAAATTAGTTTTTTAGAGAAAAAAAAAAAACTTTAAAGTGCTCAAGGTAGAAATTATTTTTAATTTTTGAGATTGTATAATCTAAGAATCATTTCTTACTTTGAGGTTGTATAACTCAAGAAAAAAAAAAAAACAGAAGTCTATTTTATGAGTACAGAAAGAGGTGCAGAAAGAAACTGCCTTGCTTGATTGGTTGATGAAGAATGTATGGGCCTCTCTGCATCCACATGCCAAAAACCCGCTACGATATGGTGACGAATCTAAGCTTATGTTTTCTACACCCCATATTTTCTTTATGTACCTCTCTCATTACTCTCTCTCTTTCCAAACATATTCGTAATGAATTATTAAAATATGCATAAACACCTTTTTTTTTCACTATTTTGAAATGTGTAAACTGATTAATCACCAAATCAAACAATTTGTAAGCAACCTATTCCACCATTGAGAATCGGAAACAAACACAAACAAAGGTGGTGCTTCAAATTAAAAAGGAAAGGGGCAAGTTTGGTATTTTTAAAATTATGGAGGTGGAGGAAAAATAAAGAGGTGAAAAAAGTAAAACTGAGCAACAAAAATAAAGTGACCCATAGTACCTTGTTCAAAAAAAATGGTGGAAATTTTGGAATCAGCAGAGGGAAGAGACAACATAAAATGGTTTACATAAATTCCTCCACTTTTTTCCCCCATTTTCTCTCAATGCCAACTTTCTTGCATGTACTCATAACTTTCGAATTATAAATTACTTAATCTATTTATATTTTTATTAAGTAAATCAAATAAAGTAAGATTGAATATATGAACAGTATACTTTTTTTCCTTGGAAATGATGCTATAGAAAAACTGTGGAAATATATATATTTTTTATTTCATCTGATTCATAACTTTCCCTGTCTTTGACTAGGAGTTTCAGTTAAAACAAAAACAAAGTGCATGAATACGTGGTCACAATCTACAAAAATTCGTGTCACCTCGTGTTTCGACCAACACTCACGATTAACACACTATTGTCCATTTCCTTCAACACACTATATATACTGTGCAATGCCCTCAAAGTACAAAACATTTTCTCATTTAACAACGTTTTTTTTTTCTTAACCATGATGTTACAAGCCAAAGTTGGTGAGAGTGGTGAGTTTAAGTGCAAGACTTGTAACAAGCAATTTCTTTCGTTTCAAGCCCTTGGAGGCCACCGAGCTAGCCACAAGAAACTAAAACCAATGCTTTCAAACCTTTCGTGTTCGATGGTGGCGCCAAAATTGCACCGATGCTCAATTTGTGGACTTGTGTTTGGTATTGGACAAGCTTTGGGAGGACATATGAGAAAGCATAGGGTTTCCTCAAATGATTCTTTGCCGCCAACTATTCGTGACCAAGATTTGCCAGAATCTAATAAAAAGATTCGTTTGTTGTTGGACTTGAACTTGACACCGCACGAGAATGATCTCAACCTCAATTTAAGGACACCTGTCTTACATTTGTTCTTGTGATCGAAGCATTTTGGATGTAATTTTTTTGGGTTAAATATGTTTTTGTCTCTCAAGTTTAGTGAAATTTGGAATTGATTTCTCTTCAAAATTTTTGACCAATTTAATTATTTATCTTTAAAAATGTATAGATTTGATCTTTTAAACTAGATTTTGTTAAGTTCATATGACATTTCAAGCGCATTTCATGATAATATTGAATTGTTTACACCGTTTCATTCATTTTCTCTTAAATGCTAACTCAAATATTATCATTAAACGCGTTTGAAACTTCAGATAAATTTAACAAAATTTGATTAAGGACTAAATTCACGCATTTTTAAAGATTAATGACTAAATTGTTCAAAAATTTCGATGAGAGACTAATTCTAAATTTTACCAAAACTTGAGAGATAAAAACATATTTAATTCGATTTCTTTTACTAGGTTTTAGCATTTGTTTATGTTTGTTGCTTTACCAAATTCATTTTGTAGTAGCAATAAGCAATTACAAAGTTTAATATAGTGGGACAAAGTTTAATATAGTGGGAGAGAAACCTGAAAATGCATTTATGAGAAATTAAGATTTTTTATGCTTTAGTTTAAAGATAAAACACTTCTATTTTTTTATGTTCGAAGATAAAAACATATTTAATCATTCTTTTGTTACCCTAATACGTTTTTTTTTATATGTTATGACTCGAGTGATATTTGCGTCATCAATTTAATCAGGTCTATTAAAATTTTGTCATTTTTAGTTAAAAGACTAAATTATCATTCTTTAAATTTAAATTAAAGACTAAATTAAATGTAAAAAAATAAATTAAAAGATTAAAAAGTAAATTATACCTAAAACCATCATTGATAAGTGGAAGAGAAAGTGTAAATAAATCATTAAAAATTATTAGAAATAGTAAATTGCAATGAAATGTCTTTATTTATAATTTTGCAATGCATTTCAATTACACACTTTCACTTAGAAATGAGTAAGGAACCGTGTGAAACCAATTCCATCTCTGTTGTAATCCAATCTGATTTTCTTTTTTTTGTATCAATCCGTTTATTTAAATTTAATCCTGAATGCGAATAAAACCTGAAATGAGAATAATAAAGTTGGTCAACTTAACTTATAATACAACATATCAATCTAAAATTATATATAGTTAAATTATAAAATAATATAAAGTTTCATTAGTGTTTAATTTATAATTACAAATTTTGAAATAAAATTCTTCGTTATAACACAAAGTGACGTTATACACAATATCATTTAGTATATAAAAGTTGCTGTTAATATATAATTGTTGAGAACAAATATATCTTTTATAGAGAAAATTAACATTAAACTAGCTTGAAATTAGTCTAAAATACAACTCAAATTTATCTTAAAAGACATCAAATTAATTTTCAAAATTTACGAATTTATCCCAGTTAATATCACAAAGAGCATTAAGTTAGAACAGATTAGTTACTAAGACATAAAATTTTTGTATTGGATTTATATCGTTATCCATATCTTACCATCAGAATAATTATTATTATTATTATTATTTTCTCTCGTACTTTTGATGTTGAATGTTTTCTAAGACTTTATAAAATTCCTTTCAATCCTATAATTTCATAAGTGTCTCTCAAAATATTTTAAATTCTTACGACAATTCATTAAAATTCAAAAAATCCTCTTAAAATGCTTTCTCTGTCATAACATTAGCGCGCCCTTCTTTATTTAAGTGATATTTTTGCATATTACGACTTGTGGTATATGTATTAAGTATAAACACTTATTTGAAAGAAATATATTATTTTTATTAAAGGTTTAAACAACGTAGAATAAAACTTCAAGTTATGAGAAACTAAAAGAAGAGTTTATTGGATATTTATAATATGCAAAAATTTGGATAGGGACTGCTTTGAACGTATTTTTACTTATAAAAATCGAGTTAGAAACATTAAAAGTTTGAAATAGATTAGCTGTTAATTTCTAATATATCATACTTAATACATATTCAAAATATGTCAATAAATCTTTTTTATAGGATATATTTTACATATACAGATTCATATATTAATTTGAATAAATAAATGTTTTGAATTATATATTGAATACTTTATTTACAAGTCAAAATGTATAGATTATTGTGTACATTTTCATTAGTTTGAGCGAAGTGGAAATAAAAACTTGAACCTCAAAGAAAGTACTATAAAGTATTAGTGGTACAAATGTACATATATATCACTATTTTTGAAGTGCTGTTAGTTTGGTAAACAATAAACCTTCTGTTGAATATCATTTGTGTATAAAATTTATATTTGAATAAGGGTGTAATATTTTTTTCGTGAAATTTATAAAAAAAAAAATCCAAATTAAAAACTGTTAGACATTAAAAACCAAATTAAATTCTTCCAATCGTATTTAACTTCTGCTAAAATATTTGATTATTATTTTCACTGAAAACAACCAGGCTTATATACTTTTCATAAGTAGTTAACACGAGGTTGAATTTATATTTCACTGCAGTGCCTGATGGCAGAGAACAAATTTTGAAAACATGTTCCAGCCCAACACAAGTCATTGCATCTATACATTGGGAAAAAAAAAATCAATATTGAATGAATCTCATGTCCACCATCACAGAGAGTTGGACATGCAATCTCCACAATGCATGGAGTTTTGGATTACTTGTTAAAAGGTTCAGACACTACTTATCACACACAAATTTATGAAGAATGAGAAGGCTTAAGTGCAAGTCAGCATCATGATCATTATACATGTAATTTTTCCTCCATGTTCTTGGAAAGTAATGTTGCCTCCAATTTGTAACATTTGACTTCAACCACAGCAAGCCGATTTTTGTGCAGCTTCGCCAACTCCTCCTGATTCGTCTTGGTTGATTTTGATTGTTGATGGCTGCAATGAAAATATGAACTTGAGAGAGGAAGAGGGAACTATTAAGACATTATAGTACTGAGAAAGGAAGTTCAAATACCTCTGTTTTAGAGTCCGTGTCAACCAACCTTTGTTTTATATCTCTTGCTATTGAGAAGAACACTTCCTCAACATTTAGATTTGTTTTTGCACTCTGCAATAGTATTTTTTTTTTATGAGCATAATGACAAAGAAGTTTAGGGGTTTCCACATTTTCTGGTACACGGCACTTACAGTTTCAAAGAATTTGATTCCATACTCATCGGCCAGTTCTTGACCCTTGGATGTAGGCACAACCTTAAAAGAAAAGGGAAGGTATATTCTGATCACAAACATTTCAAGTTTGACATGCATGCATGCACATATGGCATCAAATCAAAAACTCAACCCCTTTCTGACATCCACATCGCAGCAAAAATAGTTGAAAATTCACTTGCAGTAACAGGGTTCTTTCTAACATCATGAATGATGAAATTTAAACATAAGTTGTTTTAACTTGCATAACAATGATGGAAGAACATTTGATACCAGTATTGGTTATTTTTCCAAGCCCTTTTTCTCTTGGCTCTACAACCTTCTTGTTCAAATCAAATTGGTGTTCGAAGTATCTTTACTTTGCTCATGCAAGTTGTAAAAGATACAAGAAATGAAGAGAATTTCAGCAAACATGACCAACGAGGTTAACTTACCCTTTTGCTTTCATCCATATCAGCTTTGTTCCCCACCAGTATTTTGTTAACATTGTCCGAAGCATGTTGCTCAATATTGCGAATCCAATTCCTGATATCTGAAATAAGTAGAAGCAGAATGAATATTCCAAATGCAAAAGCATTTAAAGCTTGAAGATTTATTGATAGATTTGCAAATTTCAAGTTTAAATAACAATTGAGAACTTTACTGCTAAATGATGCTTCATCTGTAACATCGTAGACTAACAATATGCCCATTGCACCTCGATAGTAAGCTGCAAAAACAATTCAGGAAAAGATACTTAACACAAAAAACAAACTCCCACTTGTACTTTTTTTATATATAAAAAAGATAAAAAAATGAATAATACAAAAAATTTAAGGTTGCATGAATGAAAGAACAGTAATGGACGGTTTTTCTGAAGCTAAAGTCTTCGTAGTCGACAAATTAATACTAAGGTGAAGTTTACAAGTTGTTTCTTATAAGGGTAGACAAAATTTTCATCTTTAGTCAATACTCTATAATTTTATAAGTGAGTTTAAGTTTAATCCATCTTCACAAAACTTATTTGTAAGGTGAGGATTGCTTCCACTTGCCTTCACTTATATATTATAAATTGATCTTATCTCTAGTTAAAATATCCAAACTGTCCCCCTCACTCTGAGACAAGGATATCTCATTTATGGGTGGTTCGATAGAGTGACATGATCTACTCAACCAACCTCTATAAGATAGACTCTGATACTATATCAGGAAATGAAGGTAAGGATTGTCCACACTTGTCTCTACTTATATAATATGAATTGACCTTATCTCTTATCAATTTGGATCTCTAACAAATTTATTTATTTTTAAATGGAAGAAACAAAGCAATAGGTTAACATGAACTTAAAGTTTTAGTCTTTTGTATATTTAAATAAATATCTAAATTTAAAATAAAACATTTGTCCTTCCTTTCACTCCCCTAACCTAACTCACATATCCTAAATGAATCTCTGTAGTATTCATCTCATGTAAATTGAACAAACTCTCGTTGGCTCTACCCTCTGGTATCTTTAACATTCAATAATTAACTTGAGTAAAAAATATGCATGGAAGTTATATTACTCAGTTATGCAGTTGAAACAGTGGTGATAAAAAAGATATAGCAAGGGACCATTTTAAGGTTCAAAATAATACACATCCCGGGATCCATTTTCTGTCATATCCTAGGGATTTAGAAGTATCATCTCCAAACTATAACAGATAAGCTGCCTAACATATCATATCTGATACTCAATCAGAATTATGATGTTTTTCACTGGTTACTTCCCTTTCTTTTCCTCACTTTTTTTCTCTAATTTTTCTTCATGCTTATATTTTTTTTTTCTACACTATATGTCCTATTTTCCCTTTTTTCACCACCTTTAGAACCTACATCAGGAAGTGCCACAAATCATATGTCAACTGCTATGCAACGAATTTCCAAGTGCCACATACAAGGATATACTAAAATCAATATAATAATACCTGTACAAACAAACAATAAATCTTACCAGTTGTAATTGTCCGAAACCTCTCCTGCCCTGCAGTGTCCCAAATTTGGAGCTTGATTCGTTTGCCATCAAGCTCAATGGTTCTTATCTTAAAATCAATCCTACATTAGGAAGGTGGGGCTATTAATATTAGAGAGAGAATCTTCTGGCAAACAAAATTCTATAATTTTACTACTGAGCTGTAAAAAACATACCCTATAGTTGTGATGAAACTAGTAGTGAAAGAACCATCAGAAAAACGCAGAAGGAGACAACTCTTTCCAACACCTCCAAAAAAAAAAAAAAAAAAAAAAAAAAAATTTTTTTTAAAAAAAATTTAAAAAAAAAAAAAACACAAAATTTGAGATGTTAGCTTGCATATAGTTTCAAACAAAAGCTACACAATTATTCTCTTGTGATGACTGCAATGCCCACTAAAATACTTCCAATCCTTTGTGAAATATCAACAAATGCCATGATTTTTGGAACTTAATTTATATGCACGACTAGTGAAAGAAGCATTATACTATAACCCAATTAGAAATCATGTTAAGGTATTCGATCATTCTAATTACACATAGTCATTCTTGTCATACACGTTAGTTTGTGATTGGATGATAGAAATACTTCGCGGATACATTGATTACTCTAGCTTTTGTTGGGATAAAGAAAATTAAAGGTATCGTGAACACAAGAACACCTTGCAGATGCAATTAGACCGTTGAAGGCTTATTTTGGCGAACCGGTATTTTGACAATTAAACAAATTTAATGGATCCAAGAGAAGGCTAATTTCAAATGATAACCACACAAGTCAACATAAAATTTGCAATCCAACCTCTTTCACCCAAAATTTGTACCTTAATAACACAATAAATTAAAATGCTGGGTTGAACCAGAACATGAAAAGAACAATTTTTGCCACGGTTTAACGCCAATCCCATTTGAAAAAAGATAGATATGTATGCATTTGCCACGAACTCCAAACACAAAGGTTGAATATATAGAAAAGAAAAAAATAAAAAACAGAAAAACGGTGGAATGACAAAAAGGAACCCCCAGTGAAAGAAACATCATTATGATTATAAAGAAATCACATTTTACCCTTTCGTTTGTTTTTATAACATTTGTTTTGCCCACAAAATAATTTAAGAGAAGAAGAATAAGAAGAAGAGTTTACCGCTGTCACCAATCAAGAGAAGCTTTATGAGATAATCATAATCGGCACGAGCCCTTGCAGCTGGAGCAGCCATCAACTCTCAAGTTGTAATTTTGTTTTGAATGAAAGGAAGAATAGGTTTGAAGAGTTGGGAAAATGGTGTTGAGTGTCTGAAAATGGTGAGATCGAGAATGGGAGAGAGAAAGAGATAGATAGAGGGATCTCGTCCAAAACTCAGAAGCGAAGAAAGATGAAAATTTTAGAGAGAAAACACCGGTGCTTAATTTTTTCTCCTTTTCATTTTATTAAAATAAAAATGAAAATAAGAAGAGAAGAGTGAGAGAATACATGGTGCTTGCAAGCTTTCTCTTCGACCGTTGTATTTTAACATTCACTATTTTGTAATTTTTTCTATAGTTGACGTTGGACTGAAACCAAAGTTTCCAAACTTTTTTCGATTTTTCTAATGTGTTATTCTGTTGTATTTTATTTTCTAGTTAACTATATTTAAACTCGCGCATACGAATTAAATAATAATAATAATAATAATAATAATAATAATAATAATAGTAGGTTTAAATACTTTTTTCGTCCTCATTTTCGTAGTGTTTGTTGTAGATGGTTCTCATTTTTATCGAATGTTTGAAATGATTCTCATTTTTGCAATTCGTGTTTAATTTGGTCATGTTCTATGACGTCATTTAAGTCAGTAACGAAGCACAGATGGCCCTCTTTGTGTTACGTGTACAGTACATGTGGCTAATTAACATTAACTTTTCAATTTGTGAGAAATTTTGTAATTAGGTATTTCAAATTGTGCAATTAGGGCTTGACTTCGTTGGAGGCGATTTCTTCATCGTTGGAGGCGATTTCTTCATCTTCAACTTTCTTGAGCATCAATATTGTGCAATAAGGTATCTGTAAGCATCTATATTGAGTTCTTTAATTGTTAACATCACTCTTTCCCAAGCTACTGGGTGTTACGAAAACCTTAACATCACAACAACCTCGAAAACCCTAAACCCACGACCAAACCACTTACCTCGTTGATGATTATTGACTGAAAAATTGAAATCAACCGAACAAATCGCAAGTATTAGCTGCTTCCTCTGCAAATCCGAACTCAAGAAAGTCGAAAACGAAGAAATTGCCTTCAACGAATCAAGCCCTAATTACTAATACGAAATACCTAATTACAAAATTTCTCCCAAATTAAAAAGTTAATGTTGCTTAGCCACCTGTACAGTACACGTAACACACTCCAATGCAACGTAATACAAACAGTGTCACCTGTATAGTGTTCTGTTACTAAATTAAACGACGTTATTGAAAATGACCAAATTAAATACGAATTGCGAAAATGATGATCATTTTAAACATTCGGTAAAAATGAGGATCATCTGCAACAAACACTATGAAAATGAGGACGAAAAAGTATTTAAGCCATAATAATAAAATTTTTATTTATAATTAAATTTTGAATATAATTAATGTTATAATTATTCTTGAGTTTAGAAAGTTAATATATATATATATATATATATATATATATATGGAAAAAATATGTTTTTATCCTAAGAATTTGACCTAAATTTGTAAATGGTCCCTGGTTGAAATTTTGTTATTGTTTGATCTCTGCACATTCAAAATCAATATGTAGTGATCAAACAACGACAAAGTTTCGACCAAGGACCATTTCCAAATTAAGTTTAGAGACCAAAAACATTGACAAATTCATCTAACATTTAATGTGACACTCGTCTAATTAGTATATGGATACACTCATCTAATGTGTATTGCTACATTCATCTAATGTGTATGGACAAACTCGTGTAATGTATATTGATATACTCATTTAATTAATGTGCAGATAAACTCATATAATGTGTGTTGCAATACTTATTTAATCCATGTATGTACAAACTCACCTTATGTGATATTCTTATACTCATCTAATTAATGCATTAAATGACTTGTATTATGTTTAATGCACAAAATACTTATCTAATTAGTGCATGGATATACTCATCTAATTTGTATTACTAAACTCGTATATTTAGTGTATGAATAGACTTGTTTAGTGTATATTGCAATATTCATCTAATTAGTAAATGAATATACTCGTTTAATGTGTGTTAATAGACTCGTCAAATTTGTGCATGAAAAAATTTGTCTAATGTATATTGTTAGACTTGTCTAATGAATATATGAATGATTTGTCTAACGTGTATTGTTAGATTGGTCTGATCAATTCATCGACAACTTGTCTAATCAAAATATTCACAAACTCATTTAATCAATATATGGAATGACTCGTCAAATATTTTTTGTTGTACTCTTCTAATTAATATATCTACAGTCTTGTATGATGTGTATAGCTATACTCGTGCAATATTTTTTGCTATACTTATCTAATGAGTATATGGAAAGACTTGTTTGATGTGTATTCATAGACTCGTTTAATTAATGCATTGACAAACTCTTCTAATATGTATTGCTAGACTTGTCTAATGTACTTTTCTAAACTATTCTTATTAGTGTATGGACAAGTTGGTCTAGTGATTGTTGATAGACTTCTGTAATTAGTGTATGGACAGATTGAAATTAGGTCTCTTACCTTTTGTTTTGATCTTACTAAGATTAGCGTTAAATATTTTTTTTTAGTCCAAAAAAACTTTGACGCAAATTTCTGTCTAAAACTATTATACATTTTTGTCTTTAAACTTTGAACATAAATGCATATAATCATTTTAATCAAATTACGTTAATTATTTTTTACGTGTTAAATGAGTTTTACGTTCGCATTTCAGTTGTTTACATCATCTGACGCTTGAATATTATAAAATTAAGAATTTTTTATTTATTTATCTCAAATATATTTTTTAAACCTTTGAGATGAACTATTGAAAAACAAAAATTACAATATTTAGTAGTATAACTTTGTTTTGTTACACATATATTTTAAATTTTTGAAATGAATTATTAAATGCAATATTTTAATTTATTACGTTATAAATATAATTATTTAAAACCTTATACGAAGTTTTATGTACATATCATTAATGTTATTTTTTACATACTAAAAAGAAGAAGAATATTTAATAATAAAAATATTGATATTATTATTTTATATAAAAATGATAAATATAATTTTTTATTGATAAATTTTTGCAAGACAAAATTATTTCATGAAAATTAATTTCATAATTAATTACTAACAAACATATAATATTTTTTAAATACTATTATTTGAAGAAATAAAAATTAAATATATTTTGTTAATTTTAATTTTATAAATGACTAAGTAATTATATATCAAAAAGGATAAAAACAATATAGAAAATAATTAATAATTTAACTATAAGACATTCTTTAACCTAATAAACACATTAAAAATACATTAAAAAAACTTTTAATAATCGTTAAAATGTGTTCTTAAGAGAACTATTTATTTTTGAACAAGATATATTTAAAGACACAAATTAAAATAAAAGATTATTTTTTATGTTAAAAATCAACTAATTTTTAAAATAATTTGTAGGAATGTCTATCATGATTTAAGTTGATTAAGAAAAAAAATTCATATGGGAGAAATTTTTTTGTATGAATTATACGCAAATTAAAAATGAAAAAATAGTATAGATAAATTAATTTAAAAACAAAATAAATGGATAAAAAAGTAAAATAAATTTTATGTAGTTGTGACAAGAAAAATAAATATAAATAAATTAAATAAAAAAATAAAGAAAATGTAAAATAATTTTCATACACATATGAAAACAAAATAAATACAAATAAAAAGTTAAAAACATCAAATGATTAAAAAATTAAGTTGTAGGACACTTATCTCAACAAAATAAAATGGATAATAAAATAAATTTCTTAGTATATTTTTTATATTATAATAGATAAAATAAAATTGATAATAAAGTAAACTTAGTATTTTTTTTTCATAACTATAATAGATAATAGATGAAAAAATTAACTATTGCAAATTGCAATCAAAAATTAATATTACTATTATTATTAAGTTATTGAATTCATATTTGCAAAGAAATTTTAATTTGTGGTTTATACGTTATACACCTTATTTTTAATTAATTTTAGCGTTTATAAATATTAGATAATAAATATTAATGAATAATTAAATTAGTATTTATAAAGACAAAAGCATATTACTTCTTCAAACGTATGAACTAAAATGTAAAGTTTATAAACAATTCGGTGATTAAACATCACACATAGCAATATAATATGTTAAATTTAATTTGTTATGAGTGTTAATAAATATGATGTATACTTATTAGATGCATTATTTTTTAAAAGAATAATATATAGTTTTTTAAACTATGCTTCACAGAGAAATTTATTAAACAGTAATAAAGAAACTAAATTCAAGGTATATTATTATATAAATAAGTTTATATTCATCTATTTTGAATAACAAATAGTAAACAAATATAAAACTATACTTCTCTACTAATGAGAGTTTCTTTCATTTATCTTCTTATGTTATATTATATAACACTCACATCTCGTCCAATATTAAAATAGAAATTTATCTCTTTTACATATTTATTATAAATTTCCAATAGACGTTCAACTTTTTATTTTTTTAATAAACAACACACCGCTTATGTTTTTAATAAAAGATATTTATTTTTTATAATTTTTATCTAATAAACAACCCAAATCAAAATTCAAAGCATGAATGTGTGGTCTATTACTCGAGCTTTATTTGTTCTTTCCACGGGCAAATCAATAGATTCTTCATAATTGACTTAAAAAGGTGTGTTTCTCACTGTCACTAGCTTTTGATATATTCAATAAATTTGAAACTTGTTTCTATAAAAGAATTAAAAGAATAAATATGTTTTTTTTTCCACAAATTTTTAATTGAAATTTAGAATTAGTTCATCTTCAAAATTTTTAATTAATTTAGTCATTCATTTTTAAAAATACGTGAATTTAGTCTTTTTAACCAAATTTTATTAAGTTTATCTGACGTTTCAAACGCATCTCATGATAATATTTGAATTGTTTACACTGTTTGACATACTTTCGCTTCAATGTTAACTCAAATATTATCATAAATTGCGTTTAAAATATCAAATAAACTTAACAAAATTTGATAAAAATAACTAAATTCATGCAATTCTAAAGATGAATGACTAAATTGGTATAAAGTTTCAAAGATGGACTAATTCCAAAATTTACTGAAATTTGATGGACAAAAAATATATTTAACTCAAAAATTAATTGTAGTTTTTTTTTTTCTTTTCATAATGTTAGTCTATGCGAAAGTTTTAACATAAAGTTCTGCTTATTTTAATTTTGAAATTAGTTTTAGATTATGCATTAATTTTTGTAAATGCATGTAGCTAGTGTGTGCCATGTGCCATTAGGCACCAATCAATTGATCTATAAAGGAAAAAGGAGAGGACCCACTTTTGGTCTTTTTCGTTCTGTCATCTTTATGTTTTTCAAATTACAAATTAATAAGCAAAATTCAGTAATCAAGGAACTACACATCTCAAACCACATGACAAAAAAACAAATAAAAATTTCATATGGGAAAATCCAAGACAAGAGCATTTAGTTATTTTAAGAGGAAGAAATGTTGAGGTATTGTCCGTTTTGAAGTATTTAAGTTCTGTCACGGTTTTATTTTTAAAAGATAACTCAAAAAATAGAAAGAGATAAAATTATTTAAATTTTATTTAATTCGACTTCTAAATAATGTAAGACTCATTAAATATATCAGAACAGAAAAAATTAATTAAAATATTTAGTTACGTTACATGAAGCCACATCAAAGAATATAAGTATATAGTAATAAATTAGTGATAGAAAAGATGCTAAAAGCATATGTGAAAAAGAATGGGCCAGCAAGTTAATGCTCCAAGCATATGCTGGGAAGATCCTCTGTCTATACCTTCTCCTTTATACTTTATTAAACTCTTCTTCTCTTCTTCTCTTTCACCAATCATCGATTCAGAACCCAAATTTCCCTGACCGAGTTGTGCTCTGCTGCAACTTCAAGATGCTGATTCGGATAGAAACCGAGGCATGCAACAAGAGTGAGATTAACGACGACGGTGAAGACGAGGAAGATGATGACACAACGTTGTTGAATTCTTGATCAACCAATGACAATTTCAGGTCTTTGGACTTGTTTGATCATTTGGGCAACTGAAGATCCTTTGGCATAGGAACAGGATGTGAAGGATGCTCCTTGCTCCTCCTTTTTACCTTCTATTTTACCGACATAGTAAGAGGATGTGATTTTTCGAAATGTTTATTTCATCTATGTATGTTCCGTGACAGAACTCATACCAAGTTATATATGATTAAGTTGCTTTTCTTTTTTTGTGTTTGTTCTATTGCGTACCCTTTTGCAGTGCTGGTTATTACTGTTTTTTGGTGTGTTTTGTTTGGAGTATGATCTGTTATGGGATGAGAAATTAAGCTGCCAAGAATAATGTGATTAATTCGCGAGACATGCCATACATGTACTCTGTGTGTGGATAATTCCACACCGAAGATCGAAGTTGAAACGCTTAAAAATAATAGTTTGGGAATTAAATTTCTTCTCCAGTGGGTATAGAGATTTTGGTATGTATTGTAATGTATGTAGAGGAAAATTCAGCAAAAATAACGAGACTGAAACACGTTTTTGTTAGGTTGGGTCCTTTTTTTTTTTTTTTTTTTTTTTTTTTTTTTTTTTTTTTTTTTTTTTTTTTTTATTTTTTTTTTTTTTTTTTTTTTT
>Ga0214545_1000928_pt1 | contig 51695 bp, 19 predicted proteins | sample CNSS4metaG_FD_160064 | JGI IMG/M metagenome (GOLD analysis project Ga0214545, IMG submission 160064) | Root nodule microbial communities from cowpea collected in UCLA plant growth center, Los Angeles, California, USA - CNSS4 | ecosystem: Host-associated > Plants > Roots > Nodule | place: USA... | reverse complement strand
AAACTATCCCCCCCCCCCCCCCCAAATATTTTAGTTCTTATTTTGAAGCAATCACACGTAAAGATAAAACATTTTGTCTCATTGGATTAACAACACACACACACATAGTAGGGTCTTATCCCCCATAATAGTCGATCGACGCTTGAAGTTCACACACATCGATCGACACCAAACTATGTACCCCAACCACGTCGCCAGTTGTCTAGCGATCCAACGATTGAGGTTTGAAGTCGTGACTTGTTGATGAGGCAATTTATTCAGAGTGATAATAAGAACTCAACAACCAAGCAGTCGCAGATCGTGAGAGCCGACCGGTTGAGCTCGTACCGCATTTGCTTTGCCAATGACTAACTGAAAATCATATTGAGACCATTCTTAGATGCTTACAAGCGTGACTGAACACTGTGGCTCTTGGCAACACCGGTCATGACTTGTCCTTCTCATCCGATTGTTAGGGCACAATGTCACGGCCGGTGAAGTTGCACATGCACGGCCAAGTCGGTCGAGCGATCGCAACAAAAGAATTAGACACCTGTAATTAGGGTAAAATAGGTCAGTAATCAAGTTTGAAAAGCAATTGGGTCTCAATTAAGGAAACCTTAATCCCAGACCCATATCAAATAGGACCCAATGTAAGTTTGCAAGGAATTTTACTTCGCATTTATCACAACATTAATCGTTAATCTTGAACGAACTCACATTTACTTAAGCATTGAAGCATAATTGACAGGTATCCCAATCTGAACAATCGAGTGGGAGAAGAAGGGAAGACCGAACGACGACAAAAAGAGAAAGGAAAAACAAATCAAAGTGTTTAAGATAGACGTCCAATGTCTGCACCCGAAACAATATATATATATATATATATATATATATATATATATATATATATATATATATATATATATATATATTATAAACTTAAAGACAAAACATATATATATATAGTTTAACTATATGAATTAAAAAATAAATAAAAATGGAGAAATTAAGTCACGAATTAAATATTTTATTTATAAATAAGAAAAAAAAAAACTAAAGCTATGTTAAGTCATAATATGAATATGATGGTTAACCGGTAGTAATGATTTAAGCTGTAGAATCTTTTATTCGAATTAACTTTCGTAAACGACCAAATTCAAAAATGAACACGTGGCCAACATAGAAGAACGGTGACCATTACTCTCTGAAACATCGCCATTCCACCCAATCATTCCCTCCTTTCCCACGTGCCAACTTCTTCTTCATGAGTGCCAGAAATCCCTCTCTCCTCAGAATCCACGCTCCCCCAAACACAACTCATCCAGCACCAAAATCTTCAAAAAAATTGTATTGAGTTTTTAGAATATTGTTTTATCTATCATTTTAATTTTAAAATATTTTTAATATTCATCCTCACATTATTTTCCAAATTCTATTACTTTTTATATCTTTCCTTATTTCTAATCTACTACTTCAACTACCGTCAAAAGTAAGTTAAACTATCATTATATTTTTTATAACCATTTTAAATTTTCACTTTAGATTCAGTCAAATCGTAATTAAAATCTGGTCAAAATTGATTTGATTAATGTCAAACTCTGTATTAATTGTTACTTTAATTCTTAAAAGCAATAACTAACTTACTGCTATTTTAATACATAAATTTATGACTTGATGTTAAATTAGGGATGGCAATTAGTAACTAGTTTAAGGAACTTAAATACGAATTTCTGAATATTAGAAACTACGTTATACAAATGTTCTTTTAAATCTGTAACGCTAAAATTACATCTAGATGCAATTTTATGAATATCTTTAGGAAGTAAAAATAGGAAAATAAGTAAGATGACATTTTCTAAAAGATAAAGTTAATTTGTACATAAAGTTTCATAATATTTTTTTAGAATTAATTTTAATTTCATATGAACTAATTTTGGATTAGAATTTTCTTTTTTAAATTATTTTTTTATGAAATATGATGTTTTGTATTAATATAAAATAGTGTTATATATATGTTTTTTTTTTCTAAACTTTCATATAAGGTTATAATTCGTCACTTTTTCTTGATATAATTTGATTTTAATATATATTTGAGTTAAATTTTTAGGATGTTTTAAGTTGGTATTTGATTTCTTTTTATTATATTTGTTATGTTCCTAATTCAAATACACTAAACATTCGTTTAAGTTTACAACTCGTCTTATTTCGCAGGTTAAAAAATAAAATTTTTGGATCAATAATTGTGTGACTTTATTTTTAGAAAAAAATCTCGTAAAGTCATTGACTTTATATTTTATTACACACACACACATATATATATATATATATATATATTTTTTTTTCAACACTCACAATATTTCATATTATAATTATATTATATGACTTCTAATATTTCATATTATAATATGACTCTTAAAATTTTTATAAGTCTGCATCTCAATTAAGTTCACATCAAACTGTAAAGACCAAAATGTGAACTTAAACGAATATTTACTATACTCATATGCCAATTTAGAATGTTTACTGTACTCATATGTCAATTTAAAACGTTATTCGAAATGAAAGAAAGTAATTCAATGTTATTTGATTAAATTACTATATCAATTTATTGTATAAGTTTCAAAACTAAAATATAGCAATTTTAGACAAAAATAAATTCAACTCTTAAGTTGAATCTTATATTTATTAACACATGAAAACAATTAGGTAAAATAAGGTAACACTTAACTTACCTACTTTACAAAAAAAAATATATTAAACAAAGTTCAATTAGAAGATATAAAATAGTTAAATATTTAATAAACTAACAAGTTTAATAAAAAACCAAATTAGAAATAATCAAATATATAAAAGATTAATTAAGCTTAATTTAAAATAGAAGAGAAAGATCTTATGTGATTTGCATAGAGTTAAAGAAGAAAAAGTGTGTTTGAGTTTTGATACTTTTAAGAAATTTAAGTAATAATAATGAATTACAATTTGAAAAAGAAGGAAAGTGAGTGATTATCCAAAAAGAAAAACCCTAAAATAAAACGTTAAATGGCAACTTTCCTTTTGTGTTTGTCTCTCCAACCAAACACTTCCCAGGTCACCACATGAATATAATCACCTCCACTCACTCCAGAACCTTCCATTGTTTCAGTCTTTCAAAATTAGCCCAACATTTAATCTTTAATTTTAGTTTTTAATTTCTAAAATATTCTGTTTATTTCTTTTTTCTGTGTTTCGATGGGAGCTGTGACCTCCTCCATGGCGGCGAAGTTTGCGTTCTTTCCGCCGGATCCGCCGTCGTACACGGTGGCGGAGGAGGCGGATGGGAGGGCGAAGATGGTGGAGGTGGCGACGAGGGAAAACGTCGACGTTTTGAAGGTGCGCACGGAGAGAGGGAACAGTGTTGTGGCGATGTATATTAAGAACCCGACGGCTTCGTTGACTTTGCTTTACTCGCACGGTAACGCCGCTGATCTGGGTCAGATGTACGAGTTGTTCAGCGAACTGAGTCTCCACCTCCGAGTTAACCTCATGGGGTTACTTTCTCAAACCTTTCATTTTTTTTTCTTTTATCTATTTGTTCATTCAATTATAATGCTATTTTGGTTGTTGGTTCACTTTTTTTTGTGTAAATTTGCTTCCATATTTAGATTATGTTTACCATTTTAGATTTTTTTTTGGTTTCTTAATTACGTCATTAGTGCAAACAATTGAAGTTTATATTTTCCATCCACATGGTTCGAATGAAATTTTGTTTAAGGAAACTGAAGCTTTTGGGGGGAAAAGAACTTCTACCTTGTATGTTTAAAGTTCAGTCTTTGAATTATTCAAATATGTTCTTCTTCACTAAATTGGCAAAAAGACTGAATGGTTTCTTAAATGGCAAAATTAGGTATTGTATTGTGAGAGAGATAACATAGTTTTCTTAATTTTCCTGAAAAATGGAAATTATCACATGCTTTCTTGAAATAGCATTTGTTGGTCGAGTTATAGCTTTGATTAATTGTATTTGGGGACCTAATTTTCTTCTTTAAGGATTGAATTTTAGACTATACCCATTTCCCTTTTCAGAGAGGCTGAAATGGGATTTTTTTTTGGTTCTATTTGTGCGCCTGACCGGAAACCTATGAAAATTTCTGAAAAAATATCTGTTTTCCTCTCTGTAGTTATGACTATTCTGGATATGGACAGTCATCTGGGAAGGTATGTATACTTTTATTATCTTTTTATATTAGTAAGTTTATCAGTATATTAGTAGTGAATATGAGATACAGGTTTTTATTTATATGAATAAAATTCAAAGTAAATAAATATTTTTAATAATATAATTCTAGTGGTTATTCTTAAACATATAAAACTATATTTTAAATTTAGAAATACCTAATTTAATTTTTAAACTGATATAAGTTTATTTTTCAATGTTGGTAGTTTTATTTAAAAAGTATTGAAAATTAATTTAGAAATAGGCATATGTAAGTTAAAAATTAATAAAATAAAAGAAGAGGACTCTTGTATGTGAGAGATAAAGGAAAGTAGGTCGAGATGATTGCGAGATTGTTTTTTTGATTAGGTGCTGGCATTCGAAAGAAAGAATATTAAATATGTCTCATTGAGGGTGAGAGTATTACTTTCCGAGTTGTGTATCTTTATTTATAATATAACAATAATTTTTTTGAGGCAGATTTTAAGAATTTTAAAAGTGTTATACTCCTTAGTGTGTGATGGATACTAGTCAGGAAGTTGACATGAGTTAAACTAACTGGGAGTTAAGAGAAAACAACTCATAGTAACGTTTAATTAAATTAAAGTTTGGGGCTGAATTTTTCTTTTTGCTTCTAACTGGATGGAGAAAAAAGAAATGTTAAATATGCTTGACGTAACGTATGATGGAATATTAAAGTTCGTTTGGGACTACCAATTGCTACCCAAACACACCCTTATTTCATTTGAACTTCAAATAGTAACCTTTATATATTAACTATAATTTGAATTTAATAGTAATCTTTAATTTAAATAAATGCATAAATTATTGTATTCTCACCGAGGTTTGCATAACTGTTTAATGAAATCTTTATATTACTAAAATTTTACTCAGATTTTACAAGTAACTTTACAATAAATTGTATTCCATTCCCTCAAAGATGTTTATATTACATTCTATTCCCGTTTTATTTTAGAATACACAGCTGAAAGACAAATATCTGATTTCATTTTAATGTAATTAGTTTGATTTTTCCTCCTAATTTCGATGCCTGACACGATGAATAATAATTAGTCTTGAGCAATTTTTGTGATTGTAGAACTAGTTGTCGAATAAGATCAAATGTCATTAGGAGAAGTATTATTCATAATCATTCACTTCTTTTTAAGAGTTCGAATATATTGAAAATGATTAATAAAGTGTAACTCATTCATCTCTTAGGTGGACAGTATATGTAAAGGAAGAGGAGGGATAGTATTATTTTAGAATCTTAGGGAAGAGATGAGTAATTTATTTTAAATTTAAGAAAGATTTTTCTACTGAAAATTTTTAATAAAGATAGAAGGGAAAAAAGGGGGAAAGAAATTAGGGGTAGAGATTGCTTCCTGAAAGGTAGCTTGGATTAACAATTTGATATTTTTTTCTTCTGGACAGCCTAGTGAGCAGAACACTTATGCAGATATAGAAGCTGTTTATAAATGCCTGCAGGAGAAGTATGGGGCAAAAGAGGAAGATATTGTTCTGTATGGTCAATCTGTTGGTAGTGGACCAACTATAGATTTGGCTTCTCGTTTACCAAACCTTAGGGCTGTGATTCTCCACAGTCCAATCTTATCAGGCCTTCGTGTCATGTATCCTGTGAAGCGCACATACTGGTTTGACATTTACAAGGTTTTACCTTTATCAATGCTAATGGGTGAATCGTAATCAACAATGTTCAATTTTCGTCCATTTTAATATTATTGATCTGCTTTTGATGCAGAACATAGATAAAATTCCCTTGGTGAATTGTCCAGTTCTTGTGATTCACGTGAGTATTCTTCTCATTTCTTACGGTATTTATATATACCATTGTATAGAAGATGCTGCAATATTGAAGTAATTATATGACTTCTTTTCTATAGTTTCTTGTTAAATATTTCTTTGGTCAGTTTGTATTTTTCTTTCGTCTACTCTCCTCAGACCTAAATAGGAAGGAGCCTTGTGCACTAGGTCACTTCCTCCTCCTCGTTCCCCCAAACTTATATTTGTCGCTGGTGTTTATAATTTTGTTTTGGTTTCTGTTCATGTTCTTATCATTCACACTTAATAAATTCATTGGAACATATAAACTTGCTAATGTTATTTTTAGCTATTCTGATTATAAATTAGGTTTTTAATGACTGATTCTCGACCATTGTTGCTGATCACTGATTGAGCTTCCTATATGCATTTTCCAGCCACAATTACCTTGTCTGTCTCAAATATGCCAACGTATTTGAAATTCTTGCACCAATTAGTATGCTAGTATCATATGTCATTGGTCAGTATTTCAGCCAGTCTTTGTAGATATTTTGGAAATATTTATGGGTTGGAATGTTTTTCAACTGTGATGTGAGTACACATACTGCGCGCATATGGTCAGTATTTATTTTAGATATTTGGTAACATAGTTATGAGATAGATAATTTCTTACATACTCAACTATGTTTGTAAGTGAGCATATGGAATTACGAGATGCAACTAAAGTTTGTGTTTCAACTTTCAATTACGTTTACAGAGTGTCATGGTTTTTTGTATTGCCTTTTATATTTTAGGGAACAGCTGATGATGTAGTGGATTGCTCCCACGGGAAGCAACTTTGGGAAAATTGTAAACAGAAGTATGAACCCTTGTGGATTAAAGGAGGAAACCACTGTGATTTGGAACTTTACCCTCAATATATAAAGCACCTCAAGAAATTCGTTACAGTCATCGAGAAGTCACTACATCAAAAAACAGGATCTGGTCATATTCCTGATCCACAGGACAAACCAAGGAACAGCATAGATTTTCGGGAGAAATCCAGGCCGAGCATGGATCTTAGGGAGAATTTGAGGAGTGTTGATCAGAAAGAAAAGCCTGGTGCAAGCACAGTCACTGACCATAAAGAGAAGTCAAGAGCCAGCATAGATAGGAGAGATAAATCAAGAAAGAGTATTGATCGCCCTGAGAAGGCATATCATGGAGCAGATATACCTGAAAAAGCTAGAAATAGTATTGACCGGTCAGATACAAACCTTGTTCAGTGTAGTTTAGTGAGTTAAAATGAAGCATTTGATGATGTTTTTTGACTTCACTTTTCTGTTTTGTGGTTGCAGCTTTGGGGAGATGGTGAGATCTGTTGGATTGTGCAACATTGATTGTTTCAGGCCCACAGCCACTCATGCATAAAGAAGATGGTGGAGCGTATGCAGAGCTTGTATTTTTCTCATTAATTATTTGATTGGCTGCCTTTGCCAAGGTCTGTGCCCTTGCCTTGGAAAGAGGTAGCCTACCCTGGCCTTTAACTTTTTCTCTTTCCCAATATATATATGATTGGTTGGTGGGTTATCTGGGGTTAGGTAAATGTTTCATTGTGTCTGATTGATAGGAAAGTAATTTAACCAAGTAGATCATGTAGCCCAAAAATCACCTCCGAGTTCAACTTAATAATCTAACCTTTGTGGACGTGCTAACATAGATGCATTGAGTTTGATTCTATTCTTGGCTTATGGCTCTATGAACTTGTTAATTAGCTTTACTTAAGTTACATATTAGCTCACCACGATGATTTTTGCTGTCTGACCAACCGAAGGCCCGTATGTGGGATCAAAATCTTATAGCAGGGGTTTTCTACCCAGGTGTTTTAGTTTATAGCAATTGTGTTTATAAGGTTGGTTGTTTAAAGAAAATTTTGTAATCATATGTTATATCCAAAAGGCTATTTCTATCATAAGAAAAAAAGAAGCTAATCCAAACATAATACTGGAATATGTTCTTGAGCCAAAAGAAAGAAAGAATATGTTTCAATATATATTATCAGCAACTCAACAAATTAAAAATGTGAATCATCTCAATAGGTGAAACCTGCACTGGTCAAACACTATGATGTTTTATCATCTATAGAATGTTTAATATTAATGCACACGCTCAAAGATGTTGCCGCTATGGTTTGGTAAAGCACTAAGAACCCTCATTTCCATTCACTCAGTGTAATACAATTATACAAAGTCTATGATATATCCTCAGCTGCCAAGAGTCAACAAAGATGACCCGTTTTTTATATCAACTCTAGAGTCAATAAATGAACTGAGAAAACTAGCAGATGGTACTATTTACCTTTGTTCGTGTACTGATGTGGTTACTGACATACAAACTGCAACTGCAAATTCTTGTTCTGGTTTTGCCTTTGGCGATGAGGACAAAGAAGAGAGACAAGGTGAGGGGCATGGAAGTTGTGTCTATTTCAATCGGTATAAAATTGGTTTGTCCAACAAAGCTTGTACTAACCTGACTTTAATACGTTGGAGTGGCCTTTTGTATCTGTTTTATGTTTTTCATTACGATAATGGTGCAAAGTGCTTTCCCTTTTATTAATAACAAGTTTTAAATTTGGGCCTAAGCACGGACTGATATTTGTTTTCTGTTCGTGTTTTTATTAAAAGAGTTTTAAGGGTTAAGGAAAAAATAATAAATATTTTTAAGTTTATAATTAAGTTTTAAATATAATTCTGAAAATTTAAAGAATTTTATTTGAAGAAATAGAGGGAACATGTGTAAAATCACATAAGATACCACATGAATATTTATCATAATAGGTTTTGAAAAATCGGTATATGAATTTGAGAGAAATTTTATTGAAAAGTAATATGTATAGTATACAGGATGTATCAATTTCTTTCAAAATTGGTGGATATATAACGGCTTAAGACATGATGGACAACATATAGTTGGTGTAACTTAAAAATTGTGAATATAGTATAAAAAGTCAAAAAACTTAAAAATATAAAATATGTACAGAAATATAGAATATATTTTTTAAAATTACAAAGAATATGCTAAAATATGTAAGTAAACTCCCTAAATATAAATTGGTGTATGAATAAATTTATCTGATATATTATACTTGTTTAATCAGTATATTAATAAATTTATCTGATATATAGTATTATATTCGTTTAATCATTATATTGACATATTCGTTTAATATATTTCATCTCTAATTTTTTTTTCTGAAAATGAATTTATTAATGATAAAGAGAAATATAGATAGAACGGGTCACATACCTCTCTCTACCAAACTGTTTTTTACATTGGGCCTAATAACAGAAATGTGAAAATTTCAAATCATGGTGTGAGAATATAAGAGGATTTGAGAAGGGTGAAAAAGAAAATATAGGTATGAGAATATAACAACAGACCTGGGTGGGTCAATAGCCCAAATTCTAAAAGGTGTGAAAAATAAGAGTAAAGGGTGTGAATGTTAAAAAAAATGGGTTGAAGAATTTCTAAGAAAACAAAATAGGAAGTATGAAAATGAAAATGAGTGGTGTTAAAATCATGAATTAAACCTAAAAATAATGTAAAAGTGAAAGCTTCCTTTCTTTTTTTTTTTTTCTTTTAAAATGAAAGATGGTTACCATTGACCATGAAATAATTCAAGTGGATTATATAAGTGTGAAGGTTTTCATCCAAAAGAAGAACATGCTTGTGTAGATAAAGAATTTGAAGAATATAGGTAAAGATTGGCGAACATAAAGAATTTAGAAGATGTGGAATAGAAGATAACAAAAACAAGTAAGCAAAATGGAGGAGACTAATGAAGATGGGAAGAAGGAGAGTGTCACTTGAACATAGCTAGAACTTCTATTCTCATGATAAATTTAAGAAAGAATATTTATTTTTTATGAACTAATATAAAACTCCAAAGGAGGTTGATCACTCTCATAAGAGGAAACAGATATGGATCTTGACCAATAATTTTGGAGGAGTCAAAATAATAAATAATTATTGGCATTGATGCAATAAAAATTAATGAATAATTTAGTTTACTAATACAATAAGAATTAATACATAATTATACACAATTTAGTATAACTATAACTATAAAAGAAATCACACATGTGTATAAAAGATTGTTGGGTAGCTTCCTATTTATTACTATAGAGACAATATATATCATGCAGCTGCAAAGTCTTTCACAACATCTTCCTAGTCTCTAAAGTCTTCTTTCCGAGGGTATTTTATCTTTAGCTCCAAAACACAAGGGAGTGCTTGTAAAAGACTTTGATGCTTAAGTTAGTTAGAGCCTCTGAGTTCTGAACAATAACGTAAGAAACATACTTTGTAAAGTGTACCATTTTATAGTAGAGTTTATGAGCCTTACCTATTTGGGCTTTAATTTAGCAGTCTTAATTACTTGATAATTAGGGTAAGTTCTCTAAACTGTGGTTACATTTCTTTATGGGTGATTCAGCTAAGTTGACATGATTAGTTGTTCATATCGTCTTACTAGGCCATGTTTCCTAAGGGACAAGGATGGATGGTCCAAATACTTTTAAAAAACAAATTTATTCTTTGGTTCTTTATCAATATACCTAATATACATGTTGTAAAATTTCATATCACTAGTATAAAACTAATAAAATAAGAAATTTCATAATAATATTCAAAGATAGATTAACCGGATAAAAGTATAATACAGTCCTTTAAGAGTTCAGACCATAAAAAAATATTATTTATACAACAACATCAAACCTTTAAAGGTATTCTGATATTGAACGTACTAACCACTCATACATCTGCCGCAATCTCATGACTCTAACTACAAACTCCTCATCCATCAAAGGTGCCTCTAAACCCGTGTCTTCATTTGCTCCCACCAAAATAGTGATCATCACAAAAGAAGAAAACAACACAAAATCATAGAGTGCAAAGGTAAGATAGTATCCAAAAGAGTTGTCCTAAGACCATTTAAATCATAGCATTCTCGCTTAAGCTAAATTTTTGTTGTTTGGGCGAGATTGGTCTCGCTTAAACTAGATTTGTCTCGCTTAGACGAGTCTGCTCTTGCTTAAGCTAGAAATTCTCGCTTAAGCTAGAACTCGGACAGAGAGCAAAATGACATTCTGTTATTCTCGCTTAAGCTAGATTTTTCTCCCTTGGGCGAGACTGATCTCGCTTAATTTAGAATAACATATTTTCACTGATTTCAACATGCAAAACCAAAAATCCCCAAACCAAAAACAACACAACCACTCCAATTCAATACACTCATCAAGCCAACATATCAAGATGCAATCAATTACCAAGATAAACAAATTATTTAGAAATCTAAAAGAAGAACCTAACTTCCCTTACCTCAAAAGTTGACCAATGCAATCAAATACCAAGATAAACAATTTATTTTGACATCTAAAAGAAGAACCTAACTTCCCTTACCTCGAAAGTAGACCAAAATTGAAAGAACGAAACCCCAATGACGATTTTCGAGTTGTAAAATCCCAAATCAACACGAATGGAGAAACTGTTCGGATGGATTTGAAGATGATTCTTCCACGAACCAAAAAGTAACCTCTGATTCAAGAAGAGATGAAGATCAAAAGAGAAAATAGGAAGAATCAAGGTTGCGTTAGGTGGGAAAAGCACTAAGTTGAGAGAAAAGAAAAGACAAGCGCTTTAGGAAAAGAACTGAGGTTGTGGTGTTTGTTTTTATTAAGAAATGGTTTTTTACATTTTCCCCAACAACAAAAATTTTTTACCTAAAAATTTCACTCATCAGGTGGAAGATAAGGACATACTTTCCTGATTTCTCTTATAACAACCACCTAAACTTGCTTGACTTACCTTCCCAACACCCTAACTAACTGGAAACGACTCATATGTGCTATGTGATATGTTGTTGAACCGTGTAGATTGATCTGACCATTACCCCCTTAAGACAATTTCTCAACCTTTTTTCCAAAAGCTTGAACGATCCTTTATGTCTTACCATTAATTTGTATCTGCTATACTAAACTCGCCTTCCTTATGCTCTCTACCACCTCTTGTAGTTTGTACCAAAATCTACAAATAGCCTTTATTCCAAATTTTTAAACATCTAAACATCACTTTCACACCAACTTTTTCCCTTCTTGAAGCACCATTTATTGACTTGACCATACACACGACTTCAACATACTGACAAGATTTGAACACTCTTTATCACCCCTATCCATAACCACCCATATAACATCATATTCCCTTTACTGACTTTGGCCACTAGGTAACAAAGTCCATAACAATGTTAACCCATTTCCAAACTAGAACTTCCAACAATTGCAACCACCAAACTCATTCTTGCATTCCATCTTCATTTCTAATCCACTAACCTATAACCATCATTCCATCGTATCCTTAGAACCACATCTTTTCTTAACTTGAAATCACTAGTTTAATCAGTACCTAGCAATCCTATGACACATCTCAAACTAGGATTGTCCAATTTTCCTTCCCAGCCATTTTAAGCAACTCACTAGATCTAGTCAAATGACTACATTAATGAAATCTCCTTACAACTTCACTTCCTAGCTCAAAGCTTATACTTCTCCACCAACTTTTACTCGTACCTCGTCAAACCAAGGACTTGAATTATTTTTCTGTTTAAGCATCTACTTTCACTTTCTCACTTCTGAGTTGACACTAGAGCTGGCAACTTTATTAGCAACCTTAGGGCCGGCCTCGACCCCACACAAAGCTAGGCCCCATTTTGTTGGCCCATACATAAGGGGGCTTTTCCAAAGCCCCCAACCCCAAAAGCCCCTAGGTAAAAGGGTGGGACAAGGTTAGGGTCGGGTTAACCCCTTCTCCTTCCATCAGAATCTAAATGTTATCTTTCACCTACATGCTTTGGTCCGTGTCTTCTTCGTTCAAAGGTTCTTCTTCTCACTGAATTTTCTTCACCTAAATTCAAAAGTTCTTCTTCTCACTAAATTTTCTTCACCCAAATTCAAACCAAATCTCATTTTCCTTAACTGCCATCGTCTCTAGTAGAGTTCAAGAATCGCACATGGTGGTACAAGGCAACAATGATAACGAGATGATTGAGTGGTAGAATCGTCGACGAGGTTAGTTTTTGATTGGAGTTTGATATATATATATATATATATATATATATATATATATATATATATATATTTGAATTTCTTGTTTCTTAGAAGCGATATAAACCTTTTGGGATTTTTGAGTTTTTTGCGGAATGGATTTAAATAGTTGGATGAAAGTAACACATTGAAATGATTGGGTTTTTTTAAGATTCTTTTACTACTATAACTATTCTTTTTTTTTTTGGGTGGTGTTTTGAGTTGAATCAGAACTGATGCCAATGTTAGCCATAGATAATTATAGTTCTTTCATTTGAAGAAGTAAAACTATAAGTCTATAATTAAAGATTTTACAGGTGATAGTAAAACTATAGTTAATTGTCTTATACAAAACAGATACCATTATCCTTTTGTTGATCGTCTTGTTAGATAGGAATAGCTATAAAGGCAACAAGGTCAGTTCATGTACCAAATTATTGCTTTGTATTTGTGACTCTGGGAAGCACTACAATTTACTTATTACATTCAGAGCACTACAATCCCTTTGAACTCTTTGAGGTAAACAAGTTTTTCATCTTTGATATATCTTATGAATATTATATTTTCTGGTATGGATATTACGTTTTAAGTGAATGCTTAAAAGTATATATGAAGAACTAATTAATGTTGATTCTTTGTATACTAAACTTGAACTTGATATGTCATTTCTCCTTTCTTAAAATTGGCGCAATCATCCAAAACTTCCCCTTCAACTGATAACTCATTTTACCTATTCTTTTATGGGCAACACTTGTTTTGTTTATGTTAAGAGACTTTTTGGGAGAATAATATAAAAAGGATTCCAAACATGCTAAAAGTGAAATAGGAAATGGATTTGAATTACAAAAAATGAGTGGTCCAATGATAAAGCAGATGGGATTCAGTACCTTAGAGCCAAATTTGGAGTTGTTACTGGGAATCTTTCACCTACTTTGGGCAAGGTATAATAAGATGTTGTTTTCGGGAACTTGGGTGGGTGCTTGTGGATTAAAGAAAAAGAAGAAAGGAAGAAAAATGTGGTTGAATTAATAATGATTGGTGTGTAAGTATGATCAAGTTAAGGGGGAGGAGGGAAAATGGGTCAGAGAAGTGGGAAAGATGGTGACATAAATAGTGAAAGTCATAAATGCCTTTGTTTTTTAAAAGACAAAGCTTAACAACACTAAAAAGCCATGTTGCTAGCAGTCTAATATTTATTCTCAGTTTTAATAATTCCTTATGTCCATTATCTTGCTTTAGAACTTTGTTTTAACCATTTATGTATAAAAAATCATTTACTTTAATATAACAGTGAAAGAACTTAAATGATGTGAGGATGCTCATAATCAATTTCTTTCCTTTTTGTTATCTAGATACGATGGCTTTTACGTAGTATTGGTACATATATCATGAGTTATGAAAAAGACTTTACAAAAAATATATTAGGTTGGTAATGTTTGTATTATAATTATATTATATTCTATTAATAATAAAATAATGACCTTTACATCAGATTTTAGTACATTTGATGCATATATAGCTTTTAATTATAAAATTGTCAGTAAGCTTTTTTACGTTAGATATATAAGATATATGGTTTACAAATGTTAAATTAGTAATGTAAATACTTTTTTTCACTATTGTTAAAGAATATTAATTGAAATGGATTTCTATTAATTAGATTATTATATTATTTGGTTATTTAATTATATACGCTTAGATGTTATAGGAAAAAAACAAATTTTAACCCTATTCTTCTTCCAACAAAACATAGTGAGTACTCCCCACCGATCCACAATCATCAATCTCTTCCTCCTTCATATTTTGTGTATAAATGTGTTATTAACTGGGATATTCTGTGTATAAATTGTCACATCTATATTCTTTAGCAATTTTAATCATTATAATGAAGATTGAATCATTTGTACTAAAATATTCTATGCAATTGTGTGGAATAACTTTAAGATATGGATTCCTCTAAGAGTAACCCTTTGAATTTGGATGATGATCTTGTATTTGAAACTCCTGGTCCATCTGAAAGTGCTGCCACAAATAAAAAAGAAGTATCAAATGTTTGGGACACGGAAAATCAATCAAAAGGTTCATCGTAAGTTACTTGCGAGAGCCATAATTAAACATGGTCTTCCTTTTAATTTTGTTGAGTATGAAGGAATTAAGGAGTGGATAAAATACATTAATCCTGAGGTTGACATGAAATGTAGGAACACCATTGTTTTAGATGTGGAGAAGGAATACATTGAAGAGAGGGATAAAAAGTTAAGTAGATCATGTCTCAATCCAATATCGAAGAGAGTAAGACCAAAAGATCAAGGATTATTTCAGTAAGTGTTTTATACTTAGTGTTCATTGTTTTCATTTGTTCTTGTTTTGTTTTGATAATTAATATGTCATACATTAATTGTAGGATTTTAAAATGTATCAAAATGAATCAAAATCTATAATTGGCAAGAGCGAGGTAGATGTTTACCTAGATGAACCAACAATAGATGATGAAGAAAGTGAAGATTTTGATGTGCTCAAATATTGGAAGACTAATGAGAAAAAATTTCCTATGTTGTTTATAATGGCTTGAGATGTGCTTAGTATTCCCATTACTACTATTGCTTCAGAGTCAGCTTTTAGCAAATGTGGGTGTGTACTTTCCAAATATAGAAGTTTTATTCTTCCTGATCATGTGCAAATGTTGATTTGTACTCAAAGTTTGTTATACGGATTTTTTGAAAATCCTAGTGGTAAGTTTATATATTATTGTTTTTAAAATTACTTTACATTAAATAATTAACTCTAGACTAATAATTTGATTGTCTGTCAATCAATGGCGGATCTACATGGGGGCAGGGAGGGACCCTGGCCCCCCAAATTTTTTTTTCCAGTTTATATATATATATATATATATATATATATATATATATAATATAATATAAAAATATATTTTTTTTTAAATTGTCGGCATATTAGAAATTAATAAAAATTAAATTTTTTATTTTTTATTTCTTTTATTTAAACATAACATTTAATATAAATACATAATAAAACAAAATTAAATATAATAAAAAATAAAAATATTCAGGTTTAATTTTTCTTTTGGTTCCTGTTTTTATTTAAAAATTGATACTAGGATTAGGTTAATTATACCAACAAAGTAAATTATTCATATTAAGAATCTCAATTTTAATGAAAAGATCATTGATTTGGTTTGAGAAATTTAACGAAATTTATCGTAAAAGACCGAATTACATCAGTTTTTCAAAAATCGGAACCAAATTGAGATTAAAAAAACATTAGAGGACCAATTTAACATTTTTAAAGGAAAGCATGAATCAAAAGAGTAATTAAACCAAATATTTATTGACATAATTTTTATTTTCCTTTTCATTGTCTCTTTAGTTTTTCACAAATTGTAATAATCTCTCACTCTCATATGTCTTTTTTTTTGTTTTTAAAGATAAAAAAATAGATATAAACTCATTATATTTCTCATTTATCTTCTTCCTTTCTCATCCCTTGTCTTAATTGATAATGAAAACATTGTTTTTTTTATCTCATGAGCTTTTTGTATATTCATTTTTTTTTATGAATATAGAAAAAATAATAATGTATTATGTATTAATAATAATGAATATATTTTTGTTTTAATAATTACGTGTCTTAATTTTTTATTAGATTATGATCAATTATTTTTTAGTATTGTTTACAAAAAAGGTATATTGATAAAGAATGGAAGAATAAATGAATCGTTTAAGAGTGATGAAAAGGAAATTATTGACTAAAACAAGATAGATTCTACCTCTTCACATATGTTGAAGTACTATACTAATAAGTCATTTTTTGAAGCATTATACTAATTATCGAATCTAATGATCTCAAAATTATATTACTTTGGCCCCTCCAACACTTTTTGTCAAGATCCGCCACTGCTATCAATTGTTTTTGAGATATATGAAGTTGTGCATGATATTTTTGGACATGAGAGAATCACTGATGAGTCTAAAGTTCTTGAAGATGTTGAAGATTGACAGGTTCAATTATTACTTCACATGAACATGATTTTAGCTTCTATTTGAGCCATGAGGGAATCATTAAAAGGTTGTACGTAAAATCTTAAAAAATGAAAGTTTTGGATGAAAAAGCAAAGTCTTTGAGCCATGTGTTGTCAAACAATGAAATTTTGCTGGATCCTTTTAAATAATTTTCTTTGGCCGAGCTTGCTTATATACTCAAACTGAAGTTTATCTTCTTTTGTTGTTCCAGGACAAATCAAAATTCAGAATGGGAAACATGTGTTCCAGTACTTGATTTTATAGGTTTAAACTTTAAACTTTTAATGCAATTTTAGGTTAGTCATAGTTGGAATGCATTTTGGGACTTGATTACTTCTCAAGAACTTGTGTACATCAAAGAAGTTAATTTAATACTTTATTTATGAAATGTGGTATTGCTCCTGTTGGACTTTGGGTGCAGGGTGAGTAAGTGTATTTTATTTTATTTTCTGGTAGTGGTGCCTTCATTTATTGATATAAGGTGATTCTTGATTGGGAATGCATGAATGATGGGGTTATGAATGTGTTGTATGAAGTCACATCTCTTTTTGGAATGAGTTTTATTTGATTTATGTACATTTTTTAGTGAGTGATGTTTTTATTTCTTTTACAATGACTGGTACAATTAATTGGGGTCTGGAAGTTGTGAATTTTTGTCATATATTTTTTTTTTCATGTTTGGAGAAAAGCCCATGGACTGGCCTTGGCCCACAGGATTTTTGTGGGATTTTTGGCCATGTGGGCTTTTTAATAGGGTGGTTTTTTGGTTATGTGGGCTTTTTTGGCCCCAGTCCACATGGGATAGGGCCAAGCCCTGTGAGTTGGACTAAATTGACAACTCTAGTTGACACCCCAACTTGAAATTATAGCTCAGATCACCTTTTACTTCTCATGTCCATTACCTCTTATTCAACTCTACATTTTTACCTCTACATGATCACTAGTTACCTTTAACTAATCCTCATAAGAATGACATTTTTGTTATTTTTAGAGAACTCCTCACCACATCAACCACCAGATCATGACTACGATAACTCTTCTCATACACGTCCTAGATTGATAAACATCACTTACCACCATTCCACTGTGCTACTCTTATCCATACACATACTCACTTCTTTGTTTACTCAAAAGGATGCTCCTTTCATGTCTACTTGACAAGGAAACAACCACCTTTGAGAAACCTCCCTCAAAACTTCTATAAAACCCGCGAAACCTTTGAAACTCCCATTTTTCATTGATAGCCTTAACATTTTATTTCCCCCATATTGTCTACACTCTTTAGAATCATAGGTCTGAAAAGTTGTAACATCCCTAAGGAATATTACTTTCAAGTAAATACAAATGAATAAATAAAATAAAATAAAACACAATAATATTAATAAAACCTCATTTATAATCACATATTCCCACAACGCAGGAAAATTAAAACAAAACTTTAACTGTATCATAGTTCAAGTGTATGCAATTTCTTTATTACAAAATCTACCATAGTTCCACATAATTAAAAATTTCATCAAAATTCTTTAAAGGAAAATCTTTTCAAAAGCCCTAGGTCGCCCCTGCGCTCTGCCTCTAAGCATCTCCTAGCTCACCCGTCAAAACATCTGCTCCCGAATAACAAGTTAACCGATCATCGCCATACACATACAGATAGGGTGAGCTATGCACACACACACACACACACACACACATATATATATATATATATATATACATGAAATAAATATGTCCTCCATCCCAAAGAAAATAACATCAATAAGGTATTTCATTATTTTCAAATTACCCATCCTTGATCTCATAGTCCTTCAAGAGTCATATGCATGAACTAGGTCTTGGGACTTTACCGTGCTCCCACGAAACTAACCCTTTCGTGGTCCAACCCTACGAGCCTATCTCGCTTATAGTCCAGCCCCCACACACTCCTCGTCTGTAGTAAAACATCCAAGCCTTCTTAGTTTGGACCCTGGCACGCACGCAATCACCATACTATGGACTCCTCGCCCAATAGCAGCCGACGGGAACCTAACAGTTCCTTGCCCATCGTGCGTCCGACACATGTAATCACCATACTAAGGACTCCTTGCCACTTAGCAGCCGACGAGAACTACACAGTTCCATGCCCATCATGCGTCCAACCATTAAGCACATCCCAGACCGATATTAGACTTAGTCCTTCAAGCCCAAACAACACAAACACAAGCATATAATTCCTATACTTTAGAAACTCACAATCAAACAGTCCTACATCACATACAAACATGAACTCAGTGTATTCTTGCTTAAGCTAGAGCTCTTCGCCCAGGCTAGCCCGTCAGCCTCGCCTAAGCCACCCCACCTCGCCTGAGCGAGCGTTCAACAATGACTTCACCACCACATCTCGCTTAGGCGAGCTCTTCTCGCCTGAGCGAGTCACACTTGTGCCCAAAAACACACAGCATTCACCTGAACAAGAATTAAACTTAGAATTTGCGTCAAACCACTTCGTGAACTCGCTTAGGCGAGCCACTCTCGCCTCGGCGAGAGTATCCATCGCTCAGAACTCAAAACCTCTTGCCTGGACAAGAAGTCGCGCTCAAAATGGTACAGGCTTCCTCGCGAACTTGCTTAGGCGAGCCACTCTCGCCTAAGCGAGAGTCTTCGTCGCTCAACACTGACACTGGTCGCCTGAGCGAGTAGCGCGAACTAAAACCAGAAACGAGGTTCTGCAACTCTCGCTTAGGCGAGATAGACTCGCTTGGGCGAAACTTGCAGAATTGGTCTTTGTTCACGCACACAATTCACCAAAACCAATACCAAACCACATTCCAATTCATGCAAAACAATGGAGAATCATGCAGTCAACATGTACACATAATTCAAACCCAAAATAATCCCAACCATTCCAGTTTAAAGCATTATTCACACTTATAGTACCCAAACCCTCAATATTTCCATACAATTGCAAAACAAATTTGATCCAATGGCAACAGAATAATCAATTACAACTCCCATCAGATTAAGCACAAAAATTTGGGTACCCACACAACCCTATCATGCAAAACAATAACATTAACCCAAAATTTCGAGTTCAGCTCCCCTAACCTGGAGTTCTTAGTCAAAAATTGAGAAGAAAGAATGCTGCTCCTCAAGCCTTCTCCCAATTCCCTCTTGTGCACCCAAAATTTACCACACACAATCTAATTTTCGTTCTTCTCTCAGAGCAAATAACCAGTGCCAAAACCCTTCTTTTCCCTTATATGTGTCTTAATTAATGGTTTAAAAACTAAATTTCAGTTTTATTCTATTTTTCCAACCCCCCTTGGCTACTCCTCTGCTAGGTTTACTTTTGTGCTTTCGCATTCCAAGCCAAAGCTAATTCTACCAAAAAATTAAGATATAATTTGTGCTCATCCAAGTTTGAACCCGTGACCTTGCTAGTGATAATTCAATCCACCACCATCCAACCAACTCATATTTTGTGATAATTATTATAATTATATAATTATAACACCACTCCCTAGTCACAATATAGTACCAAAATAATACTAAATCGAATAACACCCAAAAGGCATACATAAGACTCGAACCCAAGTCCTCTCACACAATCAAGTACTCTCAACCATTTGAGCTAGTACTTTTTCACATCACCCCATTAACATTTAATTCCATAAAGACTACCACTACCCGCATTAATTAATTAATTTTCACGGGTCTTACAAAAGTCACCACTCCCTTATCCAACACTTACCCTTGAATGGTTTAACATACCATTATCTCTCTTTTAAGATCCACCAAACTTGCAATTATTCCAGTGATTCCACTAAGTCTACACCGCTACATCTCTAACAACTCCTCCACCTATTTCTTTAAGATAACACTCTCAGCAGGAACCATCCCATTAGGAACTATTGGCATTAGTTATGCTTCAGACATTGATACAATAATGAACCCCACCTCTCCTAGGTGGAAATTCTAATACCTGCTTTGGAAACACGTCTAGAAACTCTTCCATAACTGAGATCCTTTGCATCTATTCTTCACTTGCCTTTGTCAAAAATCCCTAGTTCACATGTCACTCTAACCCTACCTTTCAGCTTGTTCCTTACTTGATACACAACCACTATCTTATCTCCTTAAATCAAAAAACACCATTTCGTTCGGTATCACATCCCATAGGAATGAGATTTGAAAAACAACCAATTATCCTTGATATGATATCCCAACCTTACAAAGTAAACAATTCAAATCGACTTTGAATTTGAATCCTTTGATCACCACAAGACATACCACACACCTAAGCAGACTTCACTTGGCTACAACTGCAGAGAAACCACCATCTCAACTTCAACTCCCTCTTGCATACAACCATGACTCACCCACCATACTGGTGACACCAAGGCGTATATGACCCCAAATGGAACCAAAATCCTTAGTTCAAGCACCACCTTTATAAACAATATCTTTGAATTAGACCCTTCATTCTAACCATATTAGCACCAGCTATGACGAACATCCTTTTTGGCTACTCAATACTTTTCTTTCCCTTTCCTCCTTCACTGTGCTCTGACATCACTTGTTGTTCTTCCCTACAAGAATAATCTTTAAAGATGTGTCTCTCCTTTTGGTACGCGGAAACCTTCCATCTCATATCCAAGGTCAAACCTTTCTTTCATGTGAGCCACCTTACTTAGAGCATCCTTTCTACTCTTGACTTAAATTGTTGTTATTGCTGAGAAGATTGAACAACCTCCTACTATTGTTGATTTGGTATAAAACCTTAATATAAAACCTTAATATACTTATTTTTCATCACATGATTGCTTTTTCCCTTTTACTCATAAACATTACCTTGCTTGACTAATCTTCCAAGTTCTGCCTTAACATAACCTCCCACTTGAGATTTGCCTTCCTTATACCCTTCATTGCTCTAACCTTTTTAGCTTTAACCTCGAACCTTCCACAACCTTCCACTTTAAACATCAACATTGCCAGAATGTAGAATCAAGTTGATTTATCAAACCTTGTTATCCAAGTGTTCACCGATATCTTCCATGATTCTAACCTCTGAATTCAACTCCTCTTGCAAACTTGTGGTATTTGTCCCAAGAACTCGTTCTTGAAGATCCCTCAATCCAAAGCGTTGCTTCTAAACTCCAACTTAGTTTCCTCGTTCATCGATATACAACATTCTACATGTTCACATCTTTAAGGAAATGAATTGTCTTAAAGGCATTTCCACACCCTTGCAAAGCTAAATAGGTCAAGTTTGACCTTGAATTTGTATTCCCCTACCACTACAGACATCAAAAGGTATAAAAGACAAAATTCAAACTATAACTCTATTCTCCTTTCGCCAAACCTTTAGAATTAAGAAAGGAAAACTACATCTTCTATAATCATGAGTGTGCACCCTCATTATTCTACAAAGACATTTTCTATTCTTAATACTTCCAGTTTCACAAACAAACTCCACTAAACTTGAACTCTTAAACAAACTAGACATGACAAACCCACAACTCTCAAGTCATCCTAGGGATGAAGCAGGCTCTGATACCATTAATTGAAACATCCCATTTTACTAATATAAAACTAATAAATAAGACATTTCACAACAATATTCAAAGACAGATTAACTGAATATAAGTATAATTATACAGTCCTTTAAGAGTTCAGACTATAAAAATATACTATTTATACAACAACACCAAACCTTTAAAGGTATTCCTATACTAAACGTACTAATCTCATGACTCTAACTACAAACTCCTCATCCATTAGAAGTGCCTCTAAACCTGCGTCTTCATTTGTTCTCACCAAAATGATGATCATCGCAAAAGAAAACAATACAAAATCACAGAGTGCAAGGGTAAGCTAGTATGCAAAATAGTTGTCCTAAGACCATTTAAATCATATCAATTATAATTCATACATGGGTAACTAGAATTAATTTACATCACTGCACATAAATAGTTAACACTAAACTCGATTATCCGAATACATGCATTTAGAATTGGATTACTAGAGACTTGCACTTGTGATGGCCTCTACTGCTTTGTAGAGCCATTGCCAATGGGTTTCACCCTACCACACACAAGGTTAGTCTATAATCATCTAAGGCCATTATCCTGCCTTAGACTAGGACTTCCTACTACTCTCACCACATAAACCATTTACTCTATTTGAGTGTGAATGATCATTAGAGTTTCATGATATCACATTACTCAAATCTATAGTCCGATGCATACACTAAATTAACACCACCATAAAATCTCTCCATGAGACCCATGGAATTACATCAAACATATGCAATACTTTCCCAATCATATACATCCTTAATCATATTTTCATATTCACATATCAATAATTCCATCTCAAGTTGCAAACATCAAAACAATCACATATTTTACAAAAACATACCAAGTCAATTATCAAAATACCAACATCATCCATACATAGCTTCATACATCATATTTTAAAAATTTACTTAGTTAATCACAGGTTAAAAATAAGGATTTAAAATTCTGCAGCATTCTCGCTTAAGATAGATTTTTCTCGCTTGGGCGAAACTGTTCTTCCTTAAGATAGAAATTCTCGTTTAAGCTAGAACTCGAACAGAGAGAAAAGTGACATTCTGCTATTCTCGCTTAAGCTAGATTTTTCTCATTTGGGCGAGATTGATCTTGCTTAAACTATAAATTCTCGCTTAAGCTAGAATAACATATTTTCACTTATTTCAGCATGCAAAACAAAAAATCCCTAAACCAAAAACAACACAACCTCTCCAATTCAGTACACTCATCAAGCCAACACATTAAGATACAATCAAATACCAGGATAAAATATTTATTTCAAAATCTAAAAGAAGAACCTAGCTATAAAACCCCAAATCAACACGGATGGGAAAATTGTTCGGATGGATTTGCAGAGGACTCTGCCACGAACAAAAAACTAACCTCTATTCAAGAAGAGACGAAGATCAGAAGAGAAAAGAGGAAGAATCAAGGTCGCATTAGGTGGGAAAAGCACTAAGTTGAGAGAAAAGAAGAGACAAACGTTTTAAGAAAATAATTGAGGTTGTGGTGTTTGTTTTTAGAAAGAAATGTGTTTTTACACATGTTCTAAAAAATGGAGATTAAAAAATAATTTATCATAATCTAATAAAAAATTGAGTTACTAAAAGAAAAATATATGATAAAGCCACAATTAAAAATCAATTACAAAAAAAATACATAATACATTACTTTTTCTTCTATATTCATAAACAATAATATACAAAAAATAAATAAAAAAAATAATACTAACTATCAAACAAATATTTAGTTTTAAGTAAGATGAAAACGAGCTATTTTTTTTTCAATAATAAAAAAAAACAAGTAAAAAATAAGAATAAAATTAATGAATGTGTCTAATTTTCTTTTTATAAACAAAAAGAAAAAGAAAACAAATAAGACTGAGACACAATGTGTGGAAAACCATAAAAGACAATAAAACATAAAAAAGTTTAATAATTATTTTTATTTTTTATTATTTATTAATATTAAATATTATGCATTATACAAGAAATAAAAATATACATTTATTTTTTATCAATTTTAATACATATTATATATAATTTAATTATTTTTTTAAAAAAGTGAACATTTTATCTAATGTGTTTACAATGGAGTGGGCTGTTTTTATATATAACCACCCAGTGTTACGTCTGGTTGACACTTTAATCTAAAAATGAATTCAAATACAAATAAAAGTTGTTATTTATACCAATTTTATAAATAAAAGAAAATAAAAAAAATTTAATTTAATTCTAAAAATTACAATCAAATTAATTTATATTTTACAAACAAACATTTTTATTTATTTAAATCTAATAAAGATCGTACTTATCCCACTAAATTATCAATCTAATATTAAATACTTACAAATATGAATGTTGTCTACTTCTTATCAAAGAAAACTAAATTAATTTCTTTTGAATTTTTCGCCAAGTAAAATATATATTGCCTTGTAACTTTATTTTATTTTATGGAATTAAAAAAACATTGAATGATGGTCACATTGTTTGCAAGAATGATTCAAAATTGCCATCACGAGGAAGATATGGTCCTTTATAGCATTGGTCACATTACTCTTTTACCATAGGTTATACTATGCTAGTCACTCACATTAGGTCTTTAGAATATATATATTATTTTTAAAATATTATAATTTTATTTCAATAATATATGAATAAAGATAATTTCAAAGACTTATTGATTTATTTAATCAATTTATGTTTAACCTGATTTTAGTTTTTTTTTTTCCAATAAGTTGTTATAAAATTGTGATATAAAAATTATAAAAATCACAAAATCAATATTGGTTTTATTTAAAAGGTTTAATTCATTAATTTAATTAGGTATACATTTTATTATAAAAAAAATGTTTTCCATTATAGTTATATTTTTATAAATTAAAAATTGTTAAGATATAGATAAAATAAATAAATTTTGAAGATAATGCATGACATAATTTTTTTCTACAGTAAATATATACTTCTATCATTAACAAAATTAAGTGAAAAAAAGAACAGATTTGGTAGTGATAATAAGTCATGCAACTTTTATTTTTAATAAAAGATAATAATTTTTTATTTTCAATCAAAGAACCCTAGCACCAGTGTGGTGAGCAGAGAAAAAGGCACAGAAGAAGGATTTGCAGAGCAAAATCAAAATCTCAACAATGGGTGAGAGTAAGAAACGAAAGAGACGCGGAGGCAAAAAGGGTAAGGAGGAGCAACCGGCTATTCCTTCCCCTTCTGCGAAGCGCACAAAGTTGAAGGAACCCTCCACTTTTCTGGAAAAGGTACTGAATAACCAAAAACACAACATTGTATTTGTAAATTTATGTTTTTTTTTTCTGGGTTTGATGAGAAAGTTTTGTTTTGTCCCAGATGCGAGCGAGGTTGTCTGGTGGGCATTTCAGGATGATTAACGAGAAGCTCTACACTTGCACGTATGTTATGTCATGTTATCTGCTCGCATGTTTTATTTTGTTCTCTGATTTCTGCATTTCAAATTTAGATTCTTTGTTATATGTGGTTTGTTATGTTGTGTCATGTCTTTTCAGTGGGAAGGAGGCTCTAGATTATTTCAAGGAAGAACCATCGCTATTTGACATGGTAAGGGTTTGTTTTAATTTACATTCTTTAGATAAAAAAAAAAAAAAAACTCATGATTTCTTGTGTAATTGAACCAACTTTGGTTGCTGTCTTTACTTATCACCTTGTTGAATCTAAGGCTAGGCCCTAGCCTTCAAAAGGGATAGCTTGTTTGATCAATGGAACAACACTATACTGAAAGGTTGTGACAATTTTAGACTCTAGAAATTTAATGACCTCTATTTTTTGTTTAAAGTACACAAATGTATGTTGTGAACTCACTTTCCTTGAGGTTTATTCAAACTTTGACCGATTACATTACATTGGCCTTGCACAGTCCTTGTAGTTCTTGAAATAAGTAGTGATTTCTGTTAGTGGGAGCAGTATGCTGTGTTTATTATTATATAAATTAAAAAGAGGTGTGTGTAGAGTCAAAGAAGGGAGGGGTTTTGGTTGAATTTGAAATTCACAGAGAAATTAATTTTTTGAGTCATGTTTTTGCTAGACTAGTGATTGGAGTCCATAACCTCTTTTTTTTTAGTCTTATCCTTGAAACTTGTTTCAATTTTTCTGGCATGGATTTAATGGTTTCTTAGTCCATTCTTATTGTCTGTCTCAATTTATCTTTCATTTATCTGGCTAGTATCATGCAGGATACAAATCGCAGATGTCAAATTGGCCTGAACAGCCGGTTAATGTAATTATCAAGTGGCTGAAAAAACAGAGCCCTTCTTTTGTTATTGCTGATTTTGGTTGTGGTGAGAGGTTACTCTGATCTTATAGCAAATTTTAACTTTTACCTGATACCTAAGTTCTTTTAGTCATTTTTAGTGACTTCATGTTTCTATTCCAGGGGAAGCACTCATTGCTAAAAGTGTTAAGAATAAAGTCTTCTCTCTGGATCTTGTCTCCAACGATCCAAATGTAATTGCTTGTGACATGGCAAATGTATGTTTTCCTTCTTGTAAGCCTGTACACATTGGAAGTTACTTTTATAGCATTAGACAGTAGTAGTTTTATCTGTCATATATCCTTGTCATCATAGTTATGTCAAAAGTCAGTTTGTGACCTTCATAGCAATGATCAATTTTTGGCATTCATTTCATTTATTTGGAGAATAAACATGATGTGATCATTGATATTTTTATAATATAATATGATATGCTATTATTATTGGTAAAATTGCAAAGAAAATGCAACTGGTCAGGCTTCTTGCATTTTTTGTTAGTTTCAAAATAAATGAAATAGAGTCCTTAAGTGAGAACGGTCTCAAAGCACTTATTTGAAGTTTATAAACCAGATTACTTATAAGTGCTTTTGTGAAATATTGGCAGACTCCCATTGCCTCCGCATCTGTTAACGTTGCTGTGTTCTGTCTTTCATTGATGGGAACCAACTACCAAAGTTACATTGAAGAATCAAATAGGGTGCTAAAGCCAGGGTTTGTTTCCTTTTGTATGATCTTAACTTCTCTTGGTGCACATTGCATCCCTACTGAGAATCTGATTTGTATAGTTTTCTTTTAACAGTGGCTGGCTTTTGATAGCAGAAGTTAAGAGTAGGTTTGATCCAAATACTGGAGGAGCAGACCCTGAAAAGTTTTCAAATGCTATTTCTGAGCTAGGTTTCAACTCTGCAAAGAAGGTGTGGATATGTTCATTTTGTTACTGCAATTAACTTGGGTTTAGGGTCTAAAATTTAGGGTTTATTGCAATGAACTTGGATTTGAGTTTTGCTAACTTGTTTACACCCTTGCAGGACTTCTCAAATAAAATGTTTATTTTGTTTTACTTTACCAAAAAGGTATGCAGCAAATTGCAGTGAACATGTTTTCATCTTTTTTGCTCTTTTGTTCTTTATATCTGCAGCATATAATCCTCACTGCTGATTCAGCCTACCGTTATGTGTGTAGGAAAAACAAACTTCTAAGAGGAAGGAGATAGAATGGCCAATACTTAAACCTTGTTTGTACAAGCGTCGATGATGTTATAACATTTATTTTTTCCTTTTCTATGATGTACTCAAATGTTATCTGTATGAGTTATAAATCGTTCATCTTTTTTAATGTTAGCATATGTACCATTTTTTATAGTTTTAAACGTAATAAACAATTATTATTACAATTCTCTAACTTTTATTTTTATGAATAAATGTATAAATTAGTTATTTGTTAAACATAAATATAGTTTGCAAATATATTTTTATGTTTAGAACACATAATATATTACACTTTTTCCCATAATTTCTACATTTTGCATTTTTCATGCATGTTGCACCTCCACTACCCGATTCTGTTATTACATCTGCGTATCAGTAGGAAAATAAATATTATGTAAATGAAAACAACTTCCAATAAAGAAAAACAATTTTTAGTATGAAAAAGCTTAACCATATATGCATAACACAAAACAACTTACTTGATATCAGGTTAAAAATGACACGTAGTCAAGTAATTTAATTTAGCTTAAATAAAAAATTATTTGTAATTAACCTATAAAATGTAATTTGATAATAATGATCAAATCTTTAAATTCATAACAATGTTTATCATAATATTTTTAACATTGATATTAATAATGCACATTTAATACATGAATCGAATTTAGCTTAATAATAATCTACAAATAATTTTAATTAATAACAGCTGCAATGTCAATTTTTTTATTTAAATACCAGTATGAGACCCGTGCACGGGTATTTTTTTTTATAATTTAGATTAAGAAAAATAATATTTTTATTGTTATATTTGAGTAAATTATTTATTATATTATTATATTTTATAATTATAATTATATATGATATTTAAAAAATAAAATAAAAATTAATTAATTAATTACTATTATTTTTTATAATGAATTAATTAAGAGTATACAAAAGCAAATCTATATACAGTGAGGTTAAAAGAGAAATAATATTGGAAGGTATTGACTTATGGGATAAAAAAGAAGTTAAACTTAAATTATTTTAAATAAAAAGTAACATACAAATATGAATAAAATGCAAATATATTGTAAAATGTAATTTTATTAAAAATTTAACATGACTCTGAGTTAATTGTTTGATGTGTACACACATGATTTATGATTAGAGTTAGTAGTTATATATTATATTAAAATAAAATGCATATGTACATATCATTGTTAAAATAAAATGTAGGTATATTATGAACTTTGGTCCCGTGCAAAAGTATTGTCCACATATGAATAATTACCTTAAGAGTGTGTTTGGACAGAGTATTTTAATAAAACAATTCATTTTTTTGAAGAATTTAGATTTCTTTGTAATGAAATACTTTGTTTGGATAGAGAAATTAAAAAGCATTTCAAATGCAAGCAATTTTTTTGAAGGATTTCAATTAGCTAAATTAGTAGAAATTCAAATACCCTCAAAATAGGTTGAATTTGAAATTCTTCTCACTCAACCTCACATTCTAGACAATCTGGACGGGCACGACGACTAGGACGTACCCGACGATCCGAACGGGACCGACAACCCGAACGGTCCCGACGACCCGGACGAGCCCGACCACCCGCATGGGCCCGACGACCCGGAGATGCCAAGACGAACCAGACGGGCCTGATGACCCAAATAGTTCTGACGACCCAAACAAGCCCGACGATCCAGACGGGCCCGATGACCCGGACGGGCCTGACCTAGACGGGCCAAACAACCCAGACGAGCCCGATGACCTGGACGGACCCGACGACCCAAACGAGCCTGACGACCCAAACTAGCCCTTCCAAATCATTGGGCCCGACAACCGGGACGAGCCCGACGACTCGGACATGCCCGACGACCTGGAAGTGCGGGACAATGCGGACTGGCCCGACCACCCGAACGAACCTGATAACCCGGACGGGCCCGATGACCCGAACGGTCCCGACGATCCAAACGAGCCCAACGACTCGTACGGGCCCGACTATCCAGACGGTACCGATGACTCGGATGGACCTGACGGTTTAAATGGGCCCGTACTAGTTGTCGGGCCCGTTCGAGTCTCGGGCCTGTCTAGGTTGTCGAGCTTGTTCGAGTCGTCGGACGTGTCCAAGTCATTGGGCCCATCCGAGTTGTCAGGCCCGTTTGGGTCCTCGAGCTCATCCTAGTCGTCGGACCCGTCCAGGTCTTTGGGCCCGTCTGGGTGTACAGGCCTGTCTGGGTCGTTGAACCCGTCTGGGTCGTTGAACCCGTCTGGGTATTCGGCCCTGTCCAGATTGTCGGGCTCGTCCAACTCGTCGGACCCGTCCATGTCTTCCGGCCCATCTAAGTCGTCGGGTCCGTCTTGATCATCGGGCCCGTTTAGGTCGTTGGACCCGTCTGGAGCATTGGGCCAATGACCTAGACGGGTTGGACCGGGCCATGTTGACGAACTTGATGGCACAATCGTGCAGTATGGGCCGTCAGGCCTCTAAATCGTCAGGCCACCCAGCCTGTTTGGGCTTCCCAGTCGATCCAGCTCAGGTGGGTCGTCGGGTCTAACCAATCCGGTTGCGTAGTTGGGTCTGCCCGACCCATCTGGGTTGTCGAGCATGTTTCCAAATTTATCATGAACTCAAAACATAATTAAGCGTAAAATAAATACTGTTAAAATTAAATTTTATTTCACAATAAATTCAATTTTTTTTTCAAACAAGAAATTGAAATGTCAGGTATTTTAATTTCCTTATCCAAACAAGTTATTTAAAAAATGAATGAAATTTAATTACAAGCAATTCAAATACAAAACATTTCAATTTCTAAGCATTGTTGAAATGCTCCATCCAAACACAAGGTAAAGAAAAATGAAAAAATACAAACATATTGTGAGATGATATGGTTCCTATGAAGGTATTATAATAATTAATTTTGTTTTCGATATTGAATAAATAATAATAGATAAAATAAAAATATAAAAAAATAAAAAATATATTAATACTAATGGTAATAAAAAATAATTAAATAATTATGCTAGTATATTGTAATATAGATTAAACTATTTTTATATGTAGATTAATATAATAATATGCATGATTATAAATTTAAAAAAAATGTTTCACGTAATGTTGGGATAAATGAATAATCGAATATTTATTGCAATTAGAAATTAAATGTTTTTGAGATGTAAAAGTTATCCTATTGAGTATAATAATTGGCGTGATTATTATAATAAAAAATATAATTATTTTAACCAATAAAAACTATAAAATAAAAAAAAAAATATTTTAATAAATAAAATTAGTGGTTACCGATGTTTTTTTTAAGGATAAATTTGAGGATGAAACAACTTATCTTTAATAGATAAAATTGTAAAGATGTTCTCCATATTTTAAATAAATTTTAATAATTACAGAAAAAAAAAATGTTTAGAAAGGTATTCTCCACATTTTCAAAATTCTATTCATAATTAAATTTTAATCATAGTAGTTTCATTTTAAGTAACAATGAAACATAAAAAAAATTGTAAGAATATTGTATAATATAGTCTCGTACAAAATAAATACAACATGAAATTAATGTTAAAATGTAGTTGTCAAATACAAAGTTTAAGCTAAAAATTTAACTTCTCATATCAATTCAGATTGGCGACTTATAAAAATATTTAAACTAAAAATAATAATAATAATAATAATAATAATAATAATAATAATAATAATAATAATAATGTTAATGATACGATCTTATACAGAAAAAAGTATGATTGTTTCTGAATTTAAATTCTCAAGAGGCACGACATTAATAAATCAGAGAAGAACGTGAAATAAGATAGATATGGAGGACGCCACAATCTAGCATATTGATAAGTCAAGTGAAGATTCGCTACAAAGATGTTAATATTTGATAAGAACCGGAAGCCTAAGCCAAGAACAAAGAGAATTATCTCTATAATGAAATAAAATTCAATATATGACTAAAAATGTCTACATTAGTTTTTGGTACCTCTAACACATAAGTTTAAGAAAACCTGAGAACCCTAAGGACATCCTTTGAGGCCGACTGTTCTAAGAACCCTCCTCCAGCAATTATGATCACACCTAATCAAGATGAAATTAAATAGAAGCAATGTTCAACAATTTTTGATAACACAACTAACCTGATTCACCATCCTAACCATGCATTTAAAAACAATCACTAAGCCATTCTGAGCAAGAGTGAAAACTGGAGGACCATCGACCCACCACTCTAAACAATTCACATACTTTGTTATTCATGCTTCTAAAGATAAACTTTTCAATTAATGAGAACAATACCAACTATATCCAAAAAAAGCAAAAGTGACCATTTATGTCACATTTCTTATTTTATTTATTTGCATAGATCAAGGGGATAAAGGGGTGCCTTTGGTTTAAAATACACTACGTTTAACTTCGGAAGAAGTAGCAGATTGAAGCAATGCATGGTTGGGGGATTGTATGTCATTTGGGGTCATGAATCACAACATAATTCTGGAATGCTCCCAACAAACCAATGCTTTCTTCCTTCATGAAATCTTTCTCTCCTTCACCACATAATAAGAATAGAAGATGCAATACAACTTTTAAAGTCTAAGGCTACACTTAATTTTGTGAAGAAACATTAACAACATACAACGAAAACAAATACTCGCCTGATAGTTTCAAAGTGAAAAACTAAAATCTCGTGTTATTCATATAAGAAAGAAACTACCGTAGTCATGTTTAACAATGCAACCTGGTTTGTTATTAGCCCCAAGTAATCCAGTTAGCTTATCATCCAAGTTCAACACGCGACATCATTGAGAGTCAACATTGAAGTTAGCCCCATACATAACCTTCTTCTATCAATTCTTGGCATTGCTTTCATCTTCCTCGTTGGATGTTTAAAGTTTATCAGACCATGTTCACTATGAAACATACATCCTACAATTCTAGCCACAATTATGTGTTATAAGTGTATTACATTGACAAAAATATGTAATCTCAATAGTAGTTTAGAATCAATGTTCTAACATTACATAATCATTCGTAAGTTATAATTTTTCCAATTGCTAAATTACAAAATTAGATATTGCAAAGGTAAAGATAAATCACATTTACATACCAGTTGGAAACAACGCTAATGATTTAGCACAACTTGCTTTTATAAGTTCTAGATTTTCAAAAGTCATTACCAAACCATCATCTGTAATGCCCCAGTAGACTCAATCTGGCCATTGGAACCCTGATCAAACACAAACAACATGTGGGTAAAAACTTTTCTATTCCTAACATACATGTTCCTTTTCTTTCGTAAAAAAATTTAAATGAGAAAAGTAAAAAGTAAAAAATAAATCTCATAAACCAATATTCAAATACCACTAAATCTGCAAAATCAACTTTGCAGAACCAAACAAATCCTCAACTTACCATTTATCAACAACATATCAACAAAATCCTAGAAGAAAAAAAATTGAAAACCACCAAAAGAAGAGAGCAATAGAAGATTAAAAGGAAGAAACAAACTAACAAAGAGAAACGATAACACGATCCCAAACACCACCATCACCGGAGCCAACGCCTATCATTGTCTTCGTCATCCTCGTTATATATCATAACTCTCTTTGATATGTAGAACTTCATAAAAAAAAGACATAAAAAACCATGAAATAAGTTCAAATAGGAAAACAAAACCTAAAACTAAAATAAAGCTTAACAGGAAGAAGAAAACCCATCACTCGGTTGCTCCACCAGAAAGGATCTTCATGTGCTTGTATGGAGTTCAATTACTTCTTCGGTGTTGGAAAGTGGATCCATTTGTTGAGAGCTATGGATTATAGAAATGACCAACTTCATGGTGGGTAGCTAACCAAAAAGGTTTGATTTTTCCCACAATTATTCATTCACGATAATTCATAATATGGTCTTTCAAAATAAAGGTTGGCGCTCAAGATTGATGAACATATGAAACTGACGTAACATTTATTAATGAATGTAACATCCATCAACTCAACTCAGAGTACTCCCTCTTTCCACCAATCTCAAAAGCGCGGGAAAGTCCAAATGATTATTTAACTCAAATGCTCAAACGAGAAGGAGGTTGACAGAAGGGTTAAAGCAATAATTAATCACAGATCAAAGACGAAAAAACATCTTTAAAACAGGTATAATTGACGAAAAAACCTGTAAAATAGATAGGTGTTAATGATTGGAAATGAGGTATTTTAGTATTTTTCAGAGGTGTTTGTTTAGACAAATTTCAAATTCAAGTATATTAAAACTATTATTTATATTTTTAACTATTATTTATATTTTTTAATTTAACATTACACACTCTTATTTTTATATACGCATAACTTTATAATAATAATAATAATAATAATAATAATAATTAGTTTTTAAAAGAATTGATACGGTCATATAAATTAATTAAACTGATAATTATGTCAATAATTCAACATTAATAATTACTTCATAAATATAGTTTGATAATAATAATAATTTATTATTCTAATAAATATATTTTTAAATTTAATAATTATTCATAATATTTTTTATTTCAATAACTAAAACTTATTTTATTTATAGATATATCTATAATTATATTTCTATTATTCTATAATTATATACGTTTTTTGTTTTTCTAATTTTATTCTTTTAATTACAACTTTTAAAATTTAAGTAATTTTAAAATATTTTAAAAATAAATACACATTATAGAATAATAATAATAATAAAAATGTTTTAAATTCTGAAGAACATTATATGAAAAAAATATTAATTTACAAACTGTAATGTTAATTAAATTAAATAACTTTTTTTTTTTCATTTTAGACGCAATGATGAATTTTAGAAATCAATAAATTTATTCAAAGTTAATTTAGTTTAAAATCTAGCTGGAAAAAAGAAAAATTGAATTGGGTAAATCTGGGTCTGGGAAAACTTTTTGAAGAAAAGGTTTATCTGGAAGACAAATTTCGAGGGTTTAATGTGGTAGATGGCAAAGTGTTGATTTCGTAATATCTACTCATCTCTTCTCCCTCCGTCGCTCTCTCCCTCTGCCGCCCTCCCTCCGCCGCGCGGCGCCGCGTGGAGTCCTCTTCTCTAGGTTTGTTTCCTTCTATGTTCGTTTCTGTAATTCCCCTATAAACATGGATAATACACTGAAATGATTGACAGTAGCAGTATATGGCTTTCTGGTGTTAGCATGGTGATGTTCTTACATTCTAGAATTTGTATGCCAAATTTCTTCTTTTACTTCATTGTTTTCTGCTTTGTGTTGTTGTACACTTTAACATATGTGCGTGGGGGTGGGGGAATGGATCCCTTCATGCTCACATTGATTGAGTAGTTTTTTCTTCTCTGTTTGTGCCAATGTATTGATTTTTTTTGCGGGTGAGGGCAAAAAACTCAAGGCTGGATAAGATGCTGGCGGATATTTTGTACTGTGTGTGCAGATGCATTCTTTCGAGGAAAAAACAAATCCAAGATAAATCAGGAAGGGTTAGGACATGAATTTGTTATTGCATTGTTTAATTTTATAAACGCATGCGTGTGGTGGCAGTGGACCAGTGGAACTTGTTGGACTATGACAAATTTCTGGAAGGAGAGGCATGGGTGGGATAACTGCGAATAAACCTCCTGTAAACGCCCATGGGGCATAAGAATCCATGAAATGCGGTGGGGTACTTGGGGTGAGGTCAGGTGGTGAATGCTGAGATCTTTTCAGGGTGAGGGACACTTTAACATATGTGGCCTAGGTAGGCAACTTCTGAAACTCCAAAGATACAATAATTAGATAATAAAACTAAGCCAAAATGTGTTAAATGTTCAGGGAGATAAGAACTGCAATAGGAATATTATCTAAGAAAGCAAGGGCAAATTGTTGGTTGAAATTAATGAACCAAGTCATTCGTTATTGATTAGAAGGTGGATAGAAAATTAGTAAACCCAAAAGATACGGATTAGAAGTTCATCCACATTGGGAATAGGGAATTGGGAATTTATCCTTGACTGTAACAACATTTAAGGCCCTATAGTTAACACAAAATTGCCATGATCTATCTTTCTTCTTAACAAGGAGAATAGGAGAGGAGGAGTAGGGGTTGTGGGTAGGAATTGTGATTCCTTCTTGTAACATTTTGTGGATGGTAGTGGTAATGGCCTCTTTATGGGACTGGATAGCAATAGGGTTTGAATATCATGGGAGGGGCGTAGTAGGTGTGATAGGGTTTGTTTTATTTGTTTTCGCATATGGTCCAGTGTTTCACTTTCACTTGTCATTACTGCCGTCTATTTTGTATTGCTAATCTTTTTGTTATCATATTTTCTTTAGAATGTATGCTTCCCATTTCACTATTTGTTTCTATGGTGGGAATTATGAATATGAATTCCCTTTTGTCAACTCAAATGGGAATGTGTACGAATAAAATAATAATAAAAAATCTAAGGTAGAAAACTCTCTCAATGTGCGTAAGGAAAATCCTCTATGCATGAACTAGTGTATTTACCTGAATGCATCAATAGAATTAGCTGAATGTGATTTCTTCTAACTCCTCAGAACTCAGACATTTTGGTAAGTCCTATGCATTAACAGGTGTATTTAATTGTGTTGTGGTTGCTGCATTAGTTATGGAAGAATCTCCAAGATTTAGCACTCACAGATCACAGTAATAGATTCAATTCAAAAGCTAATTGATCTTGTTCTGGATGTGTCGGTAATTTTTATTCATTAACCTCATAGTACACATTCAAAAAAACAAATAAGTCTCTCTGAATTATTTGGTTGAAACTTTAACAATTTGCAGTCAGATGACTGCTGAAACATAAGACTTCATTCACTAGCATATGGAAGTGTGAATTCTAATATTAAGTGAGATTTTTCAATTTGAGTTGTTTTTTGAAACTGTCTTTTTGATGCGTACAGTTTCAAATTTTGCACTAACCTTTTGCACCCTGTCCATTTTCAAAGCTCATTTCCTCTATAAAGACATTGAGGAAATGTCAATCAATTTTTTGAGTTGTTTTTTGAAACTAGCTTTTTTATGAGTACGATTTCAAATTTTGCACTAATTGTCAATGTATTGTGCTCTCCTTTTCTGTTAATTAGTTGAGGCCTTTGGTAACTATATTTTTATATCTTGATTATTTTCATTTCATTTTAATAATCACTAAATTTCATTGTTTCATAGACAGAAAAAAGTATTTCTATTTACTAGCAAATTTTCTATTGTTTAAAATTCAGGTGAGAAATATAAAGTTGGCAACAAGAAGTTCACAGTAACGGTATGGTGGTCTCCAGTACAAATCCCCACAGCAAGGAGATAGCCATCAGAAGGAGGATTTCTAGCATGTAATTTTTTTTAATCTTTTACTGCATTGTAGTGAATGTATCTTTGCTTGTTTCGTATATCTGACATGCGGAATAATAATGAGTGAATGTGAAGTGTCTTTCTGGTTTTCATCTTGTAGTATGAAAATAATACTAATACATTTAATTTAAACTAAAATAATCCTGCAGAATTCAGGATAAATTGTGCCTTTTTTATGAAAAAAATATTGAAGCTGCAGTAGTTGGAGAAGTTAATATAGGGTACATAACTATAATGTCATCTTTAGTGGGTAGTATTGCATTAGTTCATATAGGGTACATTACTATGCTGCACTACTTCCTACCTTTTTCACATCAAATAATTCCAATTAAATTTTTCAATTCAAATAGAAAAAAGCTATACAAATTTACAGAATATATTTACTCATTGCTGAAGGATCCAATTGAGCAAGGCATTGGACCATATGCTTAGTTACTATTTGTGGCTGGGAAAAGAAGAGCTGGGATATTGGCACGAAATATAGAGTTTTTTGGTTTCTTTCAAGAGCCATGCCTTCTAATTTAATGTCTTATATTCTAGAGCCTTATTGAATACATATACTAAATTACACATGTTTTGTAGAATAGAAATAAGTATCATGATCATGGCACTATATTCAGCATTTTAATTCTTAACGTGTTTGGCCATTTTAATTCAAATTCAGCCAATTATCTAATTTTGCTAACTAAACTCTAAATTTATAGATTTAATAAACGTGAAGACGATTTCCCATCTTTGAGGGAATATAATGATTACTTGGAGGAAGTAGAGGACATGAGTAAGCTTCTATTGTCATGTTAACAGCTGTTTCACTTGATAAATTTTGCTTTCTTTTCATGATTTACCCACTTTTTCCCCCATTGCAGCATTTAACTTGATTGAAGGAATAGATGTTTCAGCCATTGAAGAAAAAATTGCTAAATACCAGGAAGAAAATGCAGAACAAATAATGATTAATCGAGCTAGGAAGGTACATCTGAGAATAGACTTTTCATTTATTGTCTCTTTCATACATGCCCTTTATACATCTGAGTATTATGTAGAATCACGAGTCTTTTTCTTAATCACAAGAAGAGTGCAACTTAAGTGTGTTATGCAAGTACAAGTTTCCTCTCATTTTTTAATCTGTTTTTATGCTGATATTAATTAATCAGGCTGAAGAGTTGGCTGCAGCTCTGGCAGCAAGTAAGGGACAGCCTGCAGTAACTGATAACGATGCGGTGAGCTTTGGACTTATATAAATTGATTACTATTACTTTCTGGCACAGTATTCAAACTTTATTTGGCTTAGACCGTTATGTGACTTTGGGCTTTAGTTTTATCATGTTATATATATATATATATATATATTACTTGCTCAATTTGATTATTAATACAACTACTTCTTATGTTTCATTTGTGAAAATTGTTGATTGTTTTTCCTTAAGTCAGCATTTGATGTCTTTTTGATCCAAATTTGACAGGGAAAAAGTATGAATCCTTGAAATCCCAAATAAAGTAATAAATCGCAATCAGATTCTTTCAAAAAGAGAAGCATATGGTTGTAAAGTTAATAACAAAATCAGCCAAACTTTTCACTGCATAACAAGCTCTGGGGCATAAATGGGCCAATAGTTACGTAATAAACTCTTGGACATAATGGTTGATGGGTTGCTTGTGTCTATATTTATGAAGCAATTGTGAAAATGTGGATTCATAGTAGAAGCAAGTGTGTATAACATAACATACATGATAACTGTGGTTTTCTGGCAGTTGTTTGTGATACCCTCTAGTGGTGAGATTTTTAATTTGAAACTTTTATAATAACCCGTATGATTAAAGTTTTGATCGCCTTAGCCTTCAATACCAATAAAACTTTGCTTGAAGGCTTTTTCTTTCTTATTTTGGTTGGGATTAACCATGTTTGAATTAGCCAATACCATTTGCACGTTAAATTGTTTTCTCTGTTTTGTTCAAATATCTAGTTTGTGCTACAAAGTCATGGAGCACATTTTCCAAATGTAATATAAATATAGGAAAGATTCTGAGAGTGTTTGTGTTGTAGTTACATTGAAGAAGGTAAACCTAATCTAGCACTACTCTTGCCTTAACTCTTTTGCATTGAAAAGTGGAGAATGTCCTTTCAACTGGATTTACGGTTTTAAGAAGACGTCTAACTTTCTATTATTCTCTATACTCTTGATGCAGGCCACAAACCAAAATTCTCAAACAGGATTTGGTGGTATTGCTCAGGGACAGTATGCACCTACATTTGCAGGAGGACAGCCAAGACCCACAGGCATGGCTCCACAACCTTTACCACTTGGAGGAGGTGACATGCTGGGCCTTGGAGGTGATGATGAGGAAACAAAGAAGCTACGAGATGAGAGAGGAGCAAGGGCTGGAGGATGGACTGTGGAAATAAGTCGGAAACGGGCATATGAAGAAGCCCTTGGAAGCCTCTGGGTTTGTTGAGACTACAGTAATAATAACGATTAATAATAATATTCATATAAGGTAGGACATGCCTATTAGTGTTCATGTTAATTCCAGTGTCATTGAAGTTATTTTTTTGCATGGATATTTGATGTATATGGTGTAGAATGTAAGATTTATTGCATTTTTGTTTCGTCTAACTATAGTGAATTATGTTTAAAGAGACCTTGGCTATGATGGGAAAAACGAGCTGCAAAGCTTGCAAAGCGTGTTGAAAACTTAAAAGGTTGAAGTTAGCTTAATAAATTTAATTTAATTTTTTCAACTCAGTCTCCGGATTAACTTTCTCGGTTAACGAGATGATGTGACAAGTAAATGATATAATTATTATTTTGTTATGTCTTATTCACTTATTGTTACATATTATTTTATAATTTATAATTTATAATTTATAATTTATAATTTATAATTTATAATTTATATTTTATGATTATTTATATTTTTTATTTATTTAATTTTATAATTTAAATGAATTTATAAATAATTTTCTTTAAATAGATTAAAATTTTAATGAAGATTACGTTATCATAGTATTTTTTAATCTGAAAACAAGGTAATAGTGTAAAATAACAGTTATATCACGTAATTAACATAAATATGTAATAACATGGATTTAATGGAAAAATTTTAAAATTTTGAGAACTTAATTATTCATGAAAATAAAATTTATGAAGGACCTAATTAAAAAAAAAAACAAATTTATCATTCACAAGCGAAATTGAATTTTGTAGAATAACTTACAATGGTTAAATGTTTACTTTTTATACAGCTGACTTCTTATTGTATAGAGTATATTATAGTTTCATAATTTTTTTAAAGATAGATTATTTCAGTAAATAAAAATATGAAATAGAATATTTAGAAAACGTCCAAATATGAATGAAATAGTTTTTCTTTAAAAAGATAATTAATGAATCCTTTCTGATTTCTCATCTGTAATTTAAAAATAATGAGATTCATGAGGATGAGAAATCGATTTTTCACCTTCAATCTATAGGTTATATTCAGTAAATAAAAATATTGTTTTTTAAAAAGAATAGTCCATTAAATCATCGCTAAAAATCCCACGTGTTAAACCGATAAGTAGAATTTTAGACTGAAAAAGAAAACAACAAGTAGACAAAAAACAACAAAGGAGAAAATAGCTAACTCATTGGACAAAACCTACAAACATCATAAGTCTTCTTCCAGTTACACTGCGTTCATCCCATTTTTGTGAGTTCCTCTTCCCTGCATTTCATAGCATAATCAATTTTCGTTTCTTTTCTGAGACTGATTGAAATGATTTCTGCTCTATGCTCATTCGTTTCTGATATCATCGTTTCAGGGAATGAATTTCCCTTAGTTTGATTAATGGGGTTGGAAGTGAAGCCTTTATGGCTCACTGATTCGATTTCAAAGATCTGTTTTTGAAACAATTTCGATCGAATCCCTTCCTCTTCTCTCCATGCATCCCTCACTCCCGCTCCGCCGTGACAGGCCTGCGGCTGATCGCCCCGTCGCGGCCATGGCCAATTCCCCCGTCTCAGATTTGGGTTTTTATTGGTTTTCAAATTTGAGTTCCGCTTCCTCAGTTTTTTATCCTCGTTGTACTCATTACAATTTTTTATTATGTATATTTAATGTGAATCTATGCTAAAGTATTATCACAGTTCCAAGGAGTAAAGTTCACAAGTTCCATAAATATCTAATATTGGTATTGGTTGGTTGTTGCAAGGCTACATATAATATATGCTGTTGTTTTCAATCCTTTGGTCCGGTTTTATTGTTGATGGAACCAGGCTATATATAATCTTTTTAGCTATACTTGATTTGCTTCCGTTGCATCTTATTTATCACTGAACTAAAGGATTTCATCAACAGAGAAATTATTTCTGGTGTTGTCTTTCTAAATGGTCCTAAATTTAAGTTGAAAAAATGAGGGGGAACCGGATAATTTTTGGAGGCAGAATGGGGATCTGTGGTGCAATATGGAAACTCTTCATCCAATTTATGAGAAGACCGTTAGTGTTTGATTTCTGAGCTTGCAATTACATTGGTTGTTTTCAAATTACTGCAGTTTGGACCTGAAAACTAGCTTTTGGTTTGATTGTCACCTTGTCAATTGGTGAAATATATATGCTCTCCAACTATGGATAACACGAAGAAAGATGAACCTCAAGATGAGAAGCAAGATGAACTTGCTGAATCGCTGGATGATCTATTCTGTAGCATTTCCACCATGATCAAATCCGAGCTTCAGGTGAAACTCCAAATTCTTTCTTCCTTCCCTCTGACATCCTATTTTTATATGTTCAATGAACACTTGGTGAATGGAAATGTAGCATTGTTTGAAAAGTTGATTGTGATTTTTATTTACTTGTTTTGTTATAATGTGATGAGATTTTGTGTTAGGGGACAAATAATCACCTAGAGCTGTTGGAGAAGATGAATGTAAGAGTGGCAGAAGAGTACAAAGGGTTTGGTGACTTGGCTTCAGGGTTGAGGGTTTTTGTGGAGCAGTTGAAATGCAAGAGTGGTAGCTTCAATGAATATGTTGAGCAGATTGATAACATTGAGAAGCAGGTGACTGAGTTTGAAGCTGTGGTATCTATGCTTGATAAGTATGTTGCTTTGTTGGAATCAAGAGTGCAGTATGTGTACCTTCCCAAAATCCATCTTCCTAATCAACAATAGTGTAAAACTTTTACTTCTCATTATTAACATTTACATTATTTCCTTGTCTCAGGTGAATGAATTGCTAGATTTACATATGTTCTACTTTGTCACAACAAAAAGTTTTGAAAGGCCTACAATGGTTTATGTATTCAATAATCTTTGCTTTCTTAAACTCATTCAAGATCCAAGCACTAGCATCTAACAGAGTGTATAATTAAATTCTTCAAGAAAATCATGTTTAAATATCAATTTTACTTTTCATATGTAAATCACCTGACCAAAATTGTACCATGGTTAATCAAACCATGATTTTCATCTTTTTTCTTCCTCCACTAGTGATCATCCTTGCAAAAACAGTCAAACACTTAGATGATGAATAAAGTAACATATGTACATTTGAAGAAAAAAAAGAAAGAAATTCATATCACATTAATAAATCTCTTACATTATAGTGAACACACCAATATTTGTAAACTTTTGATTCAAAACTTTGTTGTGAACTTTTGTAATGTAAGATTGATCCCATTTTGAACCTTTGTTTTTGTTTTTTTTTTAAAGCTACTAAAATTTATAATGAAAATATAGCTCAAGATAAATTCAAAATGGGGAGACAATTTTTTACAATATATATATAATATAAAAGAAAAACATCAAAAGAAGTCTTAGGCAAGGGCCCTAGGCTTGACTTTCAGAATAATGATGCCAATAACTTTTTAATTGTAGTCAATATCATTAGAAAGAATGTTGACTGATTTTTTTTTTTTTTATCTCACATTGATCATATATAATCAAATTATAATGTTACAAAAGTGAATCCAATCGATACCCTACAAGTTGGTTGGTGTAATTAAATTAGATTAAAGTTTACTTTCTAAGATAATAGTGAACTCTATATGCTGATTTACTAGTAAATTTTTATGAATTTATGATTGAGGAAAACATTAATAATACATAACAACAAAAATTATGGTGAGTAACGCCAAATTTATGAACTTGGAGCAAATACTGCACATTATTGCAGATTTTCATAACTACCCCATCTTCCTGTTATTTGTACCAAGCCTAGCATAAGCAGAAGTAACAAGGAATTGCCTCAAAGCACTTTATCCGTTTTTTCAAAAGGAAAAAGAATAATACACACTTTTGTAGTGGAGGCCATAATCACATGTTTTACAGAATATTGCACTAAGTCTTGCCCCTCAGCCCAAGTTTAGACGACTATACTAATTAATAAGACTTGGAAAATACCATTTTTGTTAGAAGAATGGGGAGAATTTACATGAGGGACGATATTCATTGGTTTAAAATGAAAAATCCACAATACAACTAAAAGCCAAAAGTGTGATGTAAATGAAAATTTTTCATGGACTTGATGTTAGCTCCTTCTAATTGCTTTCTATAAATGCCTCGCCCTTGTTAGTTTTCACTTCATATCTCCATCTTACATTCTTCACATCTGATATCCCAAAACATTTTCACAAAAAATAAAGAGCTCATCACCATGCTTAGTAACAGAATCTCTCACTTTTGTGTGGCTACCATTTTATGCATCCTTTTATGTCATGGAAGTTCGCATGCAGAGATGTGTGTGAAGACAGAAAAGCAAGCTCTTCTCAAGTTAAAGGAAGGTTTTGTTCATGGAATGAAGCTTCTATCTTCCTGGAACGGTGATGATTGTTGCAGATGGAAAGGAGTCTCATGCAATAATTTAACAGGCCATGTAACCTCACTTGATCTTAGACTTTCAAATTTTACAATAGTTGAAGATTTAAACTATCTTGTAGACGCAATGCCAATGATGGAGTTTTTCCGTGGCCCTACAGAATTGGGAGGTAATATAGATTCTTCAATATGTGAGCTGCAACATCTCACTTTCTTAGATCTCAGTCATAATTACTTACAGGGGGAAATCCCAACATGCATTGGTTTACTTGGTCAACTGACACAGTTAAAACTTGCATGGAATGGTTTTAATTCTGTTCCTTGTACTCTGTCAAATCTTTCGAATTTGCAATATCTTGATCTTGGGAAAAATGATTTTGTTGTAAGTGACCTTGACTGGCTTTCTCACTTGTCTTCTTTGACATACCTCGATCTTTCAAAAAACAATCTTGGTGCAGTTATTGATTGGCCATCATCAATAAGTAAAATCCCTTTTCTGTCTGAACTCTATTTAAATGATTGCAGACTCACTCAAGTCAATCCTAAATCAATCTCACATCTCAATTCTTCCACTTTCCTCCAAATTCTCGGTCTATCAGGAAATAATTTTGGCTCTTCAATTATGTCATGGGTGGTGAATGTTAGCAAAGTCCTCACAGTTCTTGATCTCTCACATAATGAACTTGATAATGGCATCATAAAGTCCTTTAACACTTTGTGTCATCTTAAGAAGTTGTACCTTGGGTTCAATAAATTGTCTGATCAACTCAGTGGTTACTTACCAGAATTTTGTTCTGCAAAGGATTTAGAGGTGTTGAATCTCGACCACAACCCCTTTAGTAATGGGTCACTTCCTGATTTTTCATTGTGTTTGTCCTTGGAAAGACTATCACTTCAAAACACTAGTATTGTTGGGCCATTATCATTTGGCCACTTGCCTCATCTTAAAGCTTTGGATCTTAGTTTAAACGGTTTGAATGGATCATTGCCTGTATTCGAGGACACTAAATTTGCCTACTTGGTTTTTTTGGATCTTTCACACAACAAATTGAGTGGGACACTTCCATATACTATTGGACAACTTTCTAATCTCTGGTTTTTATCCATTTCCTCAAATGAGTTGAAAGGGAACATTAGTGAAAAACATATATTAAACCTATCTGGATTGAAGATATTTGATGTAAGTAAAAATTCTCTTTCATTTAACTTGGATTCAGATTGGGTTCCACCTTTCCAGTTAGTGGCATTATATGCATCATCATGCAATTTGGGGCCTCAATTTCCAATGTGGCTTAAACAACAAAGGAAACTTCAGGTGTTGCAAATCTCTAATACGTACATTATGGATTCATTTCCTGAATGGTTTGGGGACATATCATCAAGTTTGTTATACATAAATGTTTCCCATAATAATCTTCGTGGAATATTACCAAAATCATTATCAGGTATTAAAACAGGACTTATAAGTACATGGGATTTTAGTTTCAACCATCTATCTGGTCCATTGCCTTCTTTTCCTCTAAAAGTATATGAACTCTTTCTCTCAAATAATATGTTCACAGGGTTTGTATCTTCCTTCTGTGAAACATCCTCAATGTCTGTGACTTATCTTGACTTGTCTAGTAATGCACTCACAGGCCTCCTTCCAAATTGTTGGCAGAATTTTCCAAGTTTGGAAGTTCTGAATTTGGCAAATAACAGTTTATCAGGGAGAGTGTCAGAGTCATTTGGCAATTTACAAAATATTTTATCGATGCATCTAAATAATAATAACTTCTCTGGTGAGGTTCCATCTCTGACTCTTTGCAAAAGAAGTTTAAGATTCATTGATTTTGGAGATAATAATCTTGAAGGAACATTAGAATGGTTAGACTTTGATCATTTGATTGTATTGCGTCTACGAGGTAATAGGATCCGAGGAAGCATACCTACCAGTCTATGTAATATGTTATCTCTTAAAGTATTGGATCTCTCATCAAACAACATTACAGGGGAAATACCACAATGCATTGGTCACATAAGTGCGATGTCAGATACAGAAATTCAACGAGACACCATTTTCTACGGAACATCTGCACCTTTAATATTCCATGATAGTGGAATTGGTTTTTTCTTTGATAGAATATCATTGACATGGAAAGGAAGAAACTATGAAATGGGAAGAGCTCTTGGATATATAAAATCTATTGATATTTCTAATAACAACTTAACTGGAGAGATACCGGAAAGTATAACATCACTAGTAGCTTTAGCCACCTTAAATCTTTCAAGAAATAATCTTATAGGACTAATTCCCGACAACATTGGTCGTTTGAAGAGCTTAGAATCAATTGACTTGTCAAGAAACCATTTTCATGGTAGAATTCCAATAAGCTTTTCAAATTTGAATTTTGTGGGTTATATGAACTTGTCTTTCAACAACTTCTCAGGAATGATTCCGCTAGGCACCCAACTACAAAGCTTTGATGTATCTTGTTATGTTGGAAACATTGGGCTTTGTGGCTTACCACTCAAAAACCGATGCCCAGATGTGATTCCACCAAGAGGAAACCAATGCCAAGATGTGATTCCACCTAGAGGAAGAATAATTCACAAAAATGAAGATAAATTCTTAAGTTTTGAGTTTTATCTAAGCATGGGGTTGGGATTTGGTGTTGGATTTTGGGGTGTTTGTGGAACTTTAATAGTAAAATCTTCATGGAGACGTGCTTATTTTCACTTGTTCATCAACGTGATCGATTGGATGTATGTGAGAATTGTTGTCTTTACGGCCAGAATGAAAAGAAGATTCCAAATTCAAGACCCGAAGGTAATGTTTTCGGTATCTCTTATTATGTTATAGTACCATACTTTTTATTAATTTCTTATTGTCCACAGTTCAAAAATTTCTTGAAAAGCTTAAAATCTACTCGTAAACTTGTTCACTGCGAGTGATGCTGGTTTAGAATTTGAAATGATGACACTCAATTTGTTTTTTATTTTTGATAGGAAAACTTATGGTGAGAGTGATCTGATGCAATCTTTTGAATAATTTGAAGAAGGACATCAAATTCCATTTCGAGCTATAATAAGTTAATTTTTAGTAGTAGCACTTCGTTTTATTGTTTGTCCTGTTTTGTTTTTGTTATTATTTATGTGGTTAAAACATTTTTAAAGTAGTATGTTTTGTTATTTGATGTTAAAGAGAAAAGAAATATGGGTTATTTCAGTACTGAATTCTTAATAATATAGCTTGTATGGAAAATATGACCTACTGAATGAAATATTGATGGAGCAGCACAAGGCATGTAATGTAGCAGAGGGGAAGTGTGGACAGTAAAGTGGGGAGAATGTGCCTTTTATTGTAAGTACAAAGTGGAGGGAGAAGGCTTTTTTAAAATAATATGTACCGAATTTGATTAGTCTTTATAACCACTATATACAATATTCAACTATATATATTTCTCGTAGAAGATACTTATAATCATGCAAATCTCATACACTACTAAAGTAAAAAATTAACCAAATTGATTTATTTAAATTATTCAAAATGTAAGTCTAGTTTGTTTCTTATTGGAGGTTTATATTTTTAGCTATGACTTATACGAAGCCCTTAGGCTGTTTGACTATTTAAAGATTTATATATTTCGTATGAATCCTGTTATAGAGGTCTTAATTTTCTCTACAAGAGACAAAGAAGATCATTGGCCAATAAAAGAACTGTGTAAAATAAGCAATGATCTATACAAACAAACGGAAATGATATTCTAACAAAGGTTTTCCTAACAAAGTTGACAAAGTCTACGTGTGTCAGACATATGAAAAATGTGTTTTTAATTTTTGAATAAAGAGAGCAGAGAGGTTTTATGTAATTTTACCCCTTTTTTTAAAGAATGGTGGTTTCATTATCCATTTTTCTTTCGTTTCTTCGCTTCACTTGTCTCATCCATTCTTGTTCTTCATTCCACAATTATGTACATGTCTTCTTCTTCACTCCACAACTCTCTTGCATTCTTCTTGTTCATTTTGTCAGGCAAAAGTATGAACTATTTCTTCCGCATGGTCCTTCGTACCAACTAGGGTTTATTCCATCGTGCCTTCATTCGTGGGTATCATTATCTGTTCCACAACATCACATCCGTTCCATATGTTAGAAATATTTTAATATAATTTAAAAAATAAATAATGAAAATAAAAAAATTTACTGTTACTCATGTATTTATAAACCTTTAAATTATGGATTAATGTTTTTTATCGATTCTTATTACTATTTACTTCTTTGTCTCAATTTTCTACCTATAAATACCACCTAGGTACATGGAGAAAGACACAACAACAAAGACAACAAATATTAGAGTTTTTTCTAAAATGTTCTTCTTTTCTTCTCTATATTATCTTTAAGGCAGTGGTGCTCATAAGGTTTGGAGATCCTTCGCTGCACTCGATCGATCTGACGGGTTGTTGTATCTTGGGAGAGAAACGCATATGATAAGAAACACATATGATTGTGTATTGATATATTTGTTTAGCTTTGTGTTTTCTCTCTAAGGATAACGCTATGCGTGCCTCAACCCCGGATATTTCTACTCCTCTCCTTTTATCTTTTATTTATTATTATTATTATAATTGTTGATCTCTCATTAATATTCATTGTTTTATATATTGTCTAAGTATTATTATTGATCTAATAATTATTATTATATCATTTTATATTTTTATTATTATTAATATTATTTGAGTAATCATTTTCTAACATTCTTAGAGAGAAAAGTATTATCTTGTTATTTCTATTTTTGATTACTCATCTGTATTCATTTCTAAAATTAAAAATAATATAGAGCTAAAGACTAAAAACACATTTTGTGAACAATGTGTTTCTTATGGTTATAATTAAATCAGTTTCAACTAAGCCTAAAAATTGATGTGTATAATTATTTCTATTTCTATTGGTAACAATAAATGAAATTATGGATAAATAAATTTCATGCTCATTGAATAATTTTTTGTGATGTTTATAATTAATATTTTGTTGTTATATTAATTTATGCTTTAATATTGTCTATTCTTACCATTGATAAAATTGTTTTATATCATGTATATATTTTAAGTGTTTTGTATGAAAATAATTATAAAATAATTTGTCTTACTAAAACTACTATTGTGTTATGGAAAACGCTTGAACTAAACTTTCCATTTGCAAAGGAAAAAAAAATTAGCTTGATATTTATATGAGAAAAAAAATTACTAATAAATTATCAGATTTGTGAATAAAAAAGGAGTTTTTCATGTTTCTGAATTTAGAAACCTCCTTGCTGCTCAACAAGGTTATGAAGTGGTTCCTAAGTGCAATAAGAATATTATTTCTAGACATGTGTTTGGTTGGTAAATGATATATTTGTGATGATTTGTTTGAGTTAAGTACATTTATCTTGTAATAAAATATTTAGCAGTTATTCTTTGATTATCACATATGTTGATGAAAGAAAGCAAAAAAAAAAAAGGTTTGATATGGTAAATGTTATTCTACAAGTTCTAGCTTGCCTAAGATTATATTAGTGAAATTTTATATATCCTGCTTACCATATTTTGAACACAAAAGATTATGATAAAACTTGTTATGAGTTATGAATGAAAAAAGAACCACATTTAAAATATTTCAAAGTGTGGGACACTAGTGCAGAATGGGGTTTTTAACTCGCCTTATAGGCCTCGATTACTGCGGGACCGAAGCCTATAAGGAGGCGGTGGCATTTTTGAAAATTTTCTCAGCATTTTGCCTCGGGTCCAAAATCAACCGAAGCATATAACCGGTTTTATGCTTCGGTTCTCAACCAACCGAAGCCTATAACCCTTATGTGGCCCCCAGATTTACAAAACTGCCACTGACAGCGCATGCTTTGGCCTCGGGTAACAAAGGATCGAGGCCTATAACAGACGATTTGGCCTCGGGTGGCGAAGAACCGAGGCCTATAATGCTTTATTGCTCGGGTGTTTACAGAACCGAGGCCATATCCTTTATTTAGGTTCCCAAATCGCGCGAACCCATCACTGTTCATCATTTTCTCTCTCACGAAGCTCTCTGCCACCGTGCCCTCCGTCACGATTCACCCTCCGTTGCCCTCCATCGCCGATTGCGCCTCCGTCCACGAAGTTAGGGTCGCCGGTCTTGCTCCGCCACCGAACAGTAGGCGAAAAGGAAGCAGCCACCGTCGCGCCACCGTCCAGCCCTCGTTGCGGCCTCCGTCGCGCCACCGTCGTGCCACCGTCGCTCCTCCGTTGTGCCTTCCTGCGCGCCACCGTCATGCCGCCTCTGTTGCGCCCTGGTTACGCCCTCTTTCGTGCGTACGTCGCGCCCTCCGTCGTGCCTCCGTCGCCCCACTTTGCCACGGTCCCCCACAGCCACCACTTGGCGAACTACGTTGCACTGCTGCTTCGTGTGACTGCTCCGGCGAGTATCTTGCGCCTCGTTCGCCATTTCCAGCCACCGTTGCACCGCCAATTCTGCCCGGGGTAAATTCAAAACGCGGTATTTTTTTTCTTTCGTTTTGTATATTTTTTTATGATTTAGGTAATTGTTTTGCATTTTGATGAGGTTTTTGGTTGATTTTTGCGTTGTTCTTTTGCTATTTTTACGGTCTCTTATTTTGTGAGTTAGCCTTAGTTTCCCGTTTGAGATTCAATACGAAAATTATGTATTGTCCCCGAGTTTTCATTTGGAAAAAACTACATTTTTTTAAAATTAGATATAAGGGGATACATGTGCATTCTTCTCTTCAATTTGTAGCAAAGTCATTGATCCTTTAAAGTTAGATGAACTTCAAGCTGAAATTGTTATCATCTTGTGTCAGCTAGAGATGTTTTTCCCTTCATCATTTTTTGACATCATGGTACATTTACTTGTTCATGTGGTGAGAGAAATCAAGTTTTGTGGACCAGTATACTTAAGATGGATGTATCCCATTGAACGTTACATGAAGATTTTGAAAGGGTATGTGAAAAATCAATATCGTCCAGAAGCTTCAATGATCGAAAGATATATTGCTGAAGAAAGTGTCGAGTTCTGTTCAGATTACATGGCAAAAGCAAAACCGATAGGAGTTCCTCACAGATCATGGTTGAACAGGTGTTCTATAAGTAACAGCATACGAGGTGTGAGTGTGGTTACCAAAAATCGTGAAGAGTTGATGCAAGCACACCTATACATATTGAACAACACAAATGAGGTAATGTCTTACTTATCTGCACACAAAGTCATTGTGAAAGAGAACAATCCAAGACAATCAAAGAAATGGCATTTGATGGAGCATAATAGAACATTCATGCCTTGGTTTAAATCTGAGGTTTTGAAAGATGCGCAATGCTCTGAGACTTTGATGTGGTTAGCAAATGGGTTGAAATTTGATGTCATCTG
>Ga0214545_1000927_pt1 | contig 51734 bp, 21 predicted proteins | sample CNSS4metaG_FD_160064 | JGI IMG/M metagenome (GOLD analysis project Ga0214545, IMG submission 160064) | Root nodule microbial communities from cowpea collected in UCLA plant growth center, Los Angeles, California, USA - CNSS4 | ecosystem: Host-associated > Plants > Roots > Nodule | place: USA... | reverse complement strand
TATATATATATATATATATCAACACCCAATTTTGTCCGAATAAATGTATTTCTTTGGTTAAAAAAAATAATAAAAATAATATATAATATAATAATAATAAATAATATTAAAATAAAATAAAAAATATGTTTTGATTGATGGTAGGTTTTTAAACTTTAATTCTACCATGGGAAAAAGAAAAAAAAAAGGAAAAAAACCAAGAGAAGGAGAATCTAATTTATTGTTAATTATCACAGTCTTTTCGTGAGCTCAAATGTTTTACATATTTTTACCCCTACTGTCTGCTATTTACACTCTTCACATGACATGTCAGAAAAGGACGTTTCATAATTTCTGTTTTTAGATAAGCATATAATATTAGAAGAAATATTTTTTTATAATAATTTGAATAAATATCGTGCATTTACACTTATGTGTCTCTTTGCGTTGTCAGACTGGGAAGGTATTATTTTAATTAAAAACAAATATTTCAGAGAATGGTACGATTTTAATCTTTAGAAGAAAATATTCCTGGTAATAATTAGAATCAATTATATGAATAATATGTTATGATTTGATCACGATCTTTATGTGACAGAGAATATCATCCTAGTAATTACAAACAATATTTTGTTAATAATTATAATCAATACCGTGGATATTATGCAATGATTTAATAAGACCAATTTTTTCCCCATATATTTTATTATAATTAAATACTAGGATCTCAAGAAGCCTATATAAGCACAAAATTTCTCTAATGCAAGACACAGAGAAAAAATTCAAAAAATCCTTCTCCTTTTTTATTATAGAGCACACATACAATGAGCACACACAAGGGGTCACCTAAAGGTAAATTTTCTTTAGCTCCTAGTATGTTATTCATGATTCTCTTATAACATCAAATATATGATCGTTTGAATTGTTGTATGATCAAATGTGTTTAGGGTTCTCATGTTAGATGATTTTGGGTTTGTCATCGATGTGCTCAGCCTTTCTCTTTCCCTCTATTTTTATCTTGGTAATTAAAAAGGTGTTTTTTTGTAGGCTTTAATTCTCTAATAATAATAATAATAATAATAAATAAATAAATAAATAATTATATTATTTCTTTTATATAAGTATTGAATATCATGTCAAGTCTCGAATTTGCTTGATAATCAAAACACCCTTGTGTAGGCTTTAATTCTTTTTTTTTTAAATTAGTTATAATAAAAAATAAAAATTATAAAATCATCTTGAATATCATGTCAAATCTCAGATTTGCTTGATAACTAAATCTTTATTATGTAGAATCTTGGGTTCTCTTGATATTAATAAAATATACATATACATAAAAATCTAGAAAAAAAAAACCAAAATAGTAATATCAAACGATAAATTTTGTACAAAGAACTACATTATCCCTGATTTTCCAAATGGAAATACGTAGGAGTGAGGTACAATCCTCGTCGGGCCAAAAAAGAAAAAAATAATTTTGTTTTAATCTTTAATATTTTTGTAGGTGTTTTGATTTTGTTTGATTTTTTGGGGAATAACAAATATTTTAAACATCGAATTCTATCTTGTACACTTAATTAAAGAAGGAACCGTCTTAAGACGGGCGTTGTGGGGTGCTAATACATTTCCCACACGTAACCGACTCCTGAATCCAAATTTGGTTTCGAAGACCATTCTTTTTTAAGGTTTTTCTGTAGTTTTCCATAATAAACTATGGTGACGACTCCTCTGCACCTTTTTAAATCATTTTCGCCCTCCCACCGTGGTCTCGGTTGCGACAATATATATATATATATATATATATATATATATATCATGATTCCATTTATGCCAAAATGGTTTTTTTTTGTCTTATGAAACGGATTACAAAATCCGTTTCATGATTTTTAGAAACGGATTGTCGTTTCCTACGTTTTTTTATATGAAACGGATTATAAAATTTGTTTCATGATTTTTAGAAACGGATTTCGAAAGTCATTTCCTGAATATTGCATTTTTTTATATGAAACGGATTACAAAATCTATTTCATGATTTTTAGAAACGGATTCCGAAAGCCGTTTCCTGAATATTGCGTTTTTTATAAGAAACAAATTACGAAATTCGTTTCACAACTTCCAGAAATGGATTTTGAGATCTGTTTTGTAATTTGGTTTTGTTAATTCTGAGACGGATTTTGCTTTCCGTTTCATGTATTTGGAAAATGAATTTTGATATTCGTTTTGTGTTTTTTTTTAATATTCTATATTATTTTGCCTCAATTTTAATATTTATTTTGTTCAGTTTTTGACTTCATAGTTAACAGAGTTATTATATATATATATATATATATATATATATTAATTTAAAGTTGAACTCATTTTAAATTTTTATTTAATTAATTAATTATATAAAAGAAAACTTGTAAAACAAATTAAATTAAAAAATAATTAAATTGTAAATTAAAAAAGTATTAATTGTATTATAACTATTTATAATTTATTTAAAATATATGTTTTTTAAATTTGAAATGTTTTTTTTATTTATTAATTTTTGTTTTATTATATTGTTTTTATATTTTTTAATATATATATAAAAGTAAAATTTTATATATATATATATATATATATATATATTTATATTAATTTTTAAATAACTTTTTGAAAAATAAGTGTAATTATAAAAATAAATTAAAGTAAGTGATAATTAAACTTTAAATTAGATAAAAAACAAAAACGAAAATTTATTTCTATTCTTTTTAAATTTAATGTCTTTTGAATTTTAATTATTCTATTAGTATAATATTTTCGGTTTTAATCGTATTTACATATTTAATGTATATTTTAAAAATAAAATAATATATTCTAACAAAATATTTTAAAATAAAATATTTATATAATTTTGCTTTTATATAATATACTAAACCTTAAACAAAATTTAAAGCAATAGTTTTGTTTTATAATTTATATTGGAATGTAATGTTTCAAACTTTGAATTATAGATATGGCTAGGACATGAGGAAATTTATCTAGACGTGGTTCACATGATGCACTCGAGAGTTCCAGACATGGTGTGCGCGGAGGAGACCGACAGCTTCAGCTCGTAGAAGGGGTCATCATGAGGTTAATGTTGTTCAGGATGATGTTGTTGAGCATGTGGTTTCTGATGTTCCCCAGGACAAGGAGCAGGGGATTGATAACAATGGTGCAGGATTTCCAGGTGGTCCGTCTTATACATCTTTATTGACTCGGTACCAGGATCATGTTGCACGGATGATATGGGATGGTCAGGTAAGTAAGAACTTTTTATAAATGTTTAATTTTATTGTTTTTTATGTATTTTTATTCTTTTATGTTAGGATCGAGTTGTGAAAATAGTCTCCCATATTTAAAAAGTGAAGAAATTAGAATGTCATCACCCTTCTGTTCTCCCCTTTGTGGTAGCTTCTGGATTATCGCCTCTGTGCAATATTTTATACGAATATACCGATCTTGGGTTAGTATTGAGTTTCGTGGAGAGATGACATCCTGAGACTAATACTTTTCATCTACCCATTGGGGAGATGACCATCACTTTAGATGACGTCTGGTCGCTCCTCCATCTTCCCATCACTGGACAGTTTTGCTCCACTTAAAATCTTAAATATGAAGACTCAATTGAGATTTTGATGACACTTATTGGTGTTGATCGGGCCATGGCTTGTGATGAGCTGAATCAAAGTTGGGGTGCACAGGTCAGACTTAGCTGGTTGAGAGAGTTGTATGATAGCTGTTGTGATAACTCTCTCATAGCTCGTTATCACAACAACTATCATACAACTCTCTCAATCAGCTAAGTCTGACCTATGCACCCCGACTTTGATTCAGCTCATCACAAGTCATGGTCCGATCAACACCAAGAAGTGTCATCAAAATCTCAACTGAATCTTCATATTCAAGATTTTTAGTGGAGCAAAATTGTCCAGTGATGGGAAGATGGAGGAGAGACCAGACGTCATCTAAAGTGATGGTTATCTCCCCAATGGGTAGATGAAAAGTATTAGTCTCGGGATGCCATCTCTCCACGAAACCTTATACTAACCCAAGATCGATATATTCGTATAAAATATCACACAGAGACGATAATCTAGAAACTACCACAAATGGGAGAACATAAGGGTGAGGACGTCCTAATTTCTTCACTTCTTTAATATAGGAGACTATTTTCACAACTCGATCCTAACATTAAAGAAACATAAAAGAATAAAAATACATAACAACAATAAAATTAAACATTTATACAAACTTCTTACTTACCTGACCACCCCATATCATCCGTGTAACATGATCCTGATACCGAGTCAATAAAGATGTATCAGACAGACCACCTGAAAATCCTGCACCATCGTTATCAATCTCTTGCTCCTCGTCTTGAGGAATATCGAAAACCTAATGCTCAACAACATCATCTTGAACAACATTAGCCTCGCGATGACCCCTTCTAGGAGCTGAAGCTATCGGTCTCCTCCGCGCAACACCCTGTCTGGAACTCTCGGGTGCATCATGTGAATCACGTCTAGATAAATTTCCTCGTGTCCTAACCATATCTATAATTTAAAGTTTGAAACATTACAATCCAATATAAATCATAAAACAAAACTATTGCTTTTAATTTTTTTTTAGGATTTAGTATATTATATAAAAACAAAATTATATAAATATAAATATTTTATTTTATTTTAAAATATTTGTTAAAATATATTAACATATTATTTTATTTCTAAAACATACATCAAATATGTAAATACGATTAAAATCGAAAATAATATACTAAAAGAATAATTAAAATTCAAAAGACATTAAATTTAAAATAAATTTAAAAAGAACTAGAATAAATTTTCGTTTTTGTTTTTTATCTAATTTAAAGTTTAATTTATTTTTATATTACATTTATTTTTCAAAAAGTTATTTAAAAATGAAATTATATATATAATTTTATTTTTAGATATATATTAAAAAATATGAAAACAATAAAATAAAACAAAAATTAATAAATAATTAAAAAAATATACTTTAAATAAATTAAAAATAGTTATAATACAATGAATAACTTTTTAATTTACTGTTTAAGTATTTTTAATTTAATTTGTTTTACAATTTTTCTTTTATATAATTAATTAAGAAATAAATTAAATAAAAAAATAAAATTTAAAATGAGTTCAACTTTAAATTAATATATATATATATATATATATATATATATATATATATATATATATATTAATATATCACTTTGTTAACCATGAAGTCAACAACTGAACAAAATAAATATTAAAATTGAAATAAAATAAAATAGAATATTAAAAAAAACACGAAACGAATATCAAGATCTGTTTTCCAAATACATGAAATGGAACGCAAAATCCATCTCAAAATTAACAAAACCAAATTACAAAACGAATCTCAAAATCCGTTTTTTGAAGTTGTGAAACGGATTGCGTAATCCGTTTCATATAAAAAAAAACACAATATTCAGGAAACGGCTTTCGGAATCCTTTTCTAAAAATCATGAAACGGATTTTGTAATCCGTTTCATAAGACAAAAAAATAAAAAATAAAAAACCTGTTTTGACACAGATGGAATCATGAGATATATATATATATATATATATATATATATATATATATATATACATATATAGATTTACAGGTTCATCAATCACCGTAAACATTCACGAAAAAACAATAAAAATTTGACAAAACTTAACTGGACGACGTGTGGATTAAATGCAGAAGGCGAAGGTTGTCTGTGAATGCTAGAAGCGTCGTCATGGGACTGCTTGGGTTGGTGCTCGATGATCTTCTCCACACAGCAACACAACAACGTCAATGGGTGAATGAAAAAATGAAGGCAAAGAAGGCAGCAACAAGCGTGAATGGAAAAAAGAGAAGTTGAATTTAAATGTGCCTCATGATGTAGTTTAGGTCAACAAGATTCTTTGTGGGTGTAGAGGCCTGCGCAAAAGCAGATTCAGATTCGCTGGCTAGGTGCAGGGGTGCAGGGCAATTGAATATTTTTTACTATTTTTTATCTTTCTTCATTTAACTTTAACTGTGGGCAAAATTGGAAATAAGGAAAGTTTTGGGGGTACAGGAAAAATGGTTTGGGGTGTAGGGAGAAGCCCCCTTCCTCCCACATGAATAGGCCCAACAAATTTCTCCTACATGAATAGGTCCAACAAACATGTATTGAAATGTGTTCCCAAGGCTTTCATCATAAATCTACCATAACTCATCATTAGCTTGAAGAATTAAGATTTGGATAATTGTGTGAGCTGATGATATAATTTAAATATAAAGAGATGGATAATTGATTGTTTGCAGGAGGGATAGTTTACTAAGTTCCAACTCTGACTTCTCACCCATTTTTCACGACTCGAAACCTTGCACACCAGTTGTTCCATAAAATCACAAACTTTTTATTTCCATTATTATTCAAACCAACTTATTTTCTCTCAAACTTGAATACACATACTTACTTTCACACACTACCGCACTGACCAAAAATCCTTAATAATGCCATTCCAAAATCATAATTAAACCATAAAAAAAGGCATAAACACTCCAGAAGTTTTGAGAGGTCTAGATCTCTCCCAATCGCTGTACAAATTCCCACACAACCACTTACGGATTCAAATATTGATTAGTGGTGACAAAATTCATACGTAAATTTAATTTGTAGCAATAAAAAGTGCAGGACTGATTTTTAATATTTTTTAAAATTTAATCTATATTATCTATTTTAAAAAGAAGCATATAAAAAATATAAAAGTGCGATTCAAATTCAAAAGTTAGTGGAATCAAGAAAAACAACTAAAAAAATACAATGATGAAACATACAAGAAAATGTGGAAATCAATCTTAATAGATCATCTAAGATACTCAAACATACCTAAGATACGATGATGATATTAAGACGTGTCTTTCATTTATTTTAACAAACAAAAATGATAGGGAAAAGAAATACCTTTCCCCCTGCTTCGTGAACGCATATAATGCCAGCTGCATGATCCCAGGCCTACACAAGATCAGATAAAAAATGTATCACTGAATAAATTATCCGACCAACTACAATCCTAAAAATTTATAGGATACCATCATAACGGCCTTCTGTTTTGCTCGAAGAATGAAAATAGATGCTCTGCCAGACGCCACCATCAAATACTTGCATAAACTGCACTGATCCATGAGAAATCAAGAAATAGGCAATTGAAAGAAAGAAAGGGTGAAAAATCAATAAATCTAAGAAATATTGCCAATTTTAACTCCTTCAGATCATACTAACAACAAATTACAAGATAGTAATCACAGTTAAATGAATTAGTAATTACTAATTAGAGCAACAACTTCTCTGTTCAGTCCTCAGATATAAGATATTAACAAAGACTTCCTTTCAAAAGCACACTGCAAAAATTTAACTTAAAAAAACTTCAGGAAATTGAAGCAGTAAAAATAGAATAAGAAATAACACAAACTAATAATTGCTTTAGATTTACCAGCTACTCCATGCATCACTACTGCATAGAACATCAATAGTTAAAGAAATTTTAATTGCATGTAATCAAGTAAAAAGTATATAGATAATATTGCTGAGACCTTCCACAACATGCCCGCAAAAGATGGATTTGGTTGCTGCCTACGTTATCAGTATTGCTTACTGCCTTAAATAATGGAGACAGCTGTGCTTCCCATTTTTCACTATCTGAAATACAAAAGCGTGCTTTATGTATTACGTCAGACCCATCAACAAAACATTTGGTCCACACATCCGGTGATTTCAGTTGGCTATTCAAAGTTTTCATCCATGTTCCACAACCTTTATGGGCAATCATTACAGTTCCTGATCCATTAAGAGAATCCCACTCCTCATCAATATCAGCAGAGGATTTCTCAGATAAATCTTCCTTCCAGGTAGGACAGCCCATTACACCAATTACAATCTCTCCCTCAACCACCAATGCCAAACCAACCTGTATTTTTTGGAAATGCATTAAGATAATATCAAAATCGGATAAACATGACACACTGAACCAAATAGCACTCATAACAAAAATTCCTTATATAAAGATATACAAATGCAGCTTAGCTATCCCAGTTACCTGAGATCGATGTGCATCACAATTCAAGCACTATCACAAGGTTAACTCTACAACAAAAGGCTCCTCCAGATGGAAATCTATAGGATATGTCTCTCTTATGCATTATTAAAAGAAATTCAAATAGTATAACCTACATTATAACTTACCACATAAAAGGCTTTGCCAGCCATTAGAAAACCACGGGTGCCATCAATTGGGTCAAGCAGCTGCATTATTCAATGAATTTACCATAAGTTATAATAGGAAAAATAAAACACGAGAAGTAGATATATAAAAATTCCAATACCAATCTGTAAATAGATAGGGTCCCAGTGATCAACAGAAGTCAACTTGTAAAAGTATGTAGTTTTCATAAAACAGAAAAAATAACTACCACCATTTTTTATATACAGGAACGCAATGTGAACAAATGTGTCACACAACAACATAAAAATGAAGCCTGGATAAAATTTTTAGGATGCTAACTGCATCACTTCACAGCATTTAATTAACTGCTTAGATATGCCCACCCAATATGTGGCTGGCTTTGGTCCAAATACAAAAGCTTCCTTGCTTCCTCTATCAATTGCTTCTAGTACATCATCTTGTGTCAATGATTTACAGGTGGAGCTATCTGTAGCAGTTATTGCATCAAGCACGGTACCTACTAAATTTCTTGATCGCAAGAAAGCAGAGTCCTCCTCAGCCACCAAAGGTATAGAAGGGAACAGCTTATTTAACTCTGTTTTGATAACCACAAATGATAAAACAAAATTTTTTCAATACCATTAAAATAGTTACTTCAGATAAATTATTTTCGAGGCTACATGCTAATTATAATACTACGCTAACTACATGAATGCAAGAAAACTATGTTGCAGCAAATTAGTGTTTACAAATACACTTTTGATGGATCACACGTTGTGTTATTAGTGGTATTCCAAACGAAAAAAAAAATTACACATTGCCTAGATTCAACTTGTTTCAAAAGTGTTTATCTAACACTTGTTCCTAATGCCTGCAAAGGGGCTAGCAAAGGGTGTTGACTCATCGCCGTGCAAATCCACCAATTCCAGATCCACTCTTTGTGCGTGCAATAATGGGCCTTGCACTCATCAGGAAGAAATTTAGTTCGTGTACTCAGCTTTTTTATACTACATCACATTGGCCAGAAATTATGAGCATCAATCAGATTTCATTGACATTTTTCAAGTTTCACTGAGCTGAGTCCTTTAGAAAACATGTTCATCATATTGTTGTAATGTATGTCCCTAGATAAAAGAGCAATTTATGTAGAACTGTAATAGACCATGTTAATTAAAATTCTTTACACTTACGCCACGTTGGTTTCATTATACAGCATCACAATTCAGAAATATGTTAAGCTACTTTTTACACTTGACACAATACCCAAACTTATGAGAGCCTGAACTCCAAAATCGGCAACAGTCACGGGAGTCTGGTCATTTTTCTCAATAATCTTCCCATCAGTTGAGAACAAAGATGATTGCACCTGCAGAAGACAACTAGCACAAATCACATAACATTCTTCAGTGCTATAAAAAGTAAACAATCATTTTGATCTTTCATCTCGTAGGACGTCATAGTAGTCCCTCTACTAAAGGAAATTATAGAGTGCTAGAAAATATATATTGATAATCAAATAATTTCAAAAGAATGTGTGACTAAAATATAATATCAACTTATATTTAGGAACTAAATAATAGTTAAGAGTTAAGTTCATGGACTTATTTGATATCTGTTGGAGATCATACTAGAAATAAGATATATTTAAAGTATATGTATATAGTTAAAGTACACTCACAGTATATCCCCTTACAAGTTAAAGTTACCATCTTAGAACCTTAAGACATATTTAACATTTTCATAGTTGCAGGGACCAATGTGACTGCTTACTGATGCTTTATTACTTACAAAAGAATAATGCACATAAAATCTATTTGTGACAGAATCGGTTCTCATGATTCAGCAAGTACACACAAAAAGTAAGTCACAGAAGATTACATGGAGAGTGAAATTGCAAGCCTTCTGGACTACGTCAACAGCAGCTTCAAGCTCTTTGTAGTACGTAGAGTTTTGGTGCGGGAAAGGAAGGGTTGCCCTAATGGATTGCAAAAATGGGAGTGAGGCAAATGGAGGATTTCAGAAGAAATGAAAGTTTGTCGTTTTGAGAAGAACAGAAGATACCTTACGTTGAGGCTGAATGTGGCAGAGCGACGACGGCGAGTGGCGGCACCGTCAAAAAATGGGACGGCGGAGACTTGTGAACTCAGGATATCCATCACCATCGATTATCGCCGTTGAGGAGGGACGGATGATAAACAGTGGATAAGGGGATGTGTTTGGTCATGAAAATGGAAATAAATTGTTTCTTTTTGTTAAATATGTTTTTAAGTCTTTAATTTTTAATTTAAATTGAAATTAATTTTTTTTTCTTAGTCATCCGATCTTAGAAGGGTGTAAATCTAGTATTTTTAATCATATTTTTGTAAAATTTAGTTGAAATTTTAAATGCATCTTAAAATAATATTTAAATAATTTACAATATTTTTTTGTTTTTTTAATATTAACTTATAAATTATTATGAAATGAATATGTTTAAAACATTAAATAATTCTACCACTTATAAAAACTAAACTCATGGTATTCTAAAAAATTGATGAGTAAATTAAAGTAAAATTTCAAATAAATACTTATTCCAAATTTTATATTAAAATTTAATGGATTACAAACATATTTAATTTTTTTTACGAAACATAACGTATTTTATTTTAACCTCCAAAAATAATAAATTAAAAACCTTTGAATTGTAAATTATTATTTATTTTAATTCAAAATGTAAAATATCAAACAACTTAAATAAAAGTATTATTCATTCTTTTAAAACTAAAATATAATAAATAATTAGCTTAATAGTCAAAATAATTGTAAGAATATTTCTTTTTTTTAAAATTACTTTTTAAAACTGTTATTACATTGTTTTGTATTTGAAGAAATAAATGATAATTCAGTTTTTTCTTTAGATTAATATTTTAATATGTATATATCGTTATATTTATGATTTCCATTTTGAATAAAAAAATATAACAAATTTAAAGATATACAACTTTTAGTAAAGATTCAATGGTACTTAGTGGGCACCCATACGAAATAAATAATTTTAATGATATTGAATGAGATAAATTTATTAAATTTGCAATAATATAATTATTTTTTTAATTTGTGATTCATCAAAGTTTTCATTGACGATAAAGTATATAAAAATTGCCATTTTTTTTCTTCAATTGTAAAACGTTTTAATATAATTTAAAAAAAATTATTAAATTTAACAATATTAAGACACCGAGTCTATTTATTGGATATTTAATTTAATTTAACTTATCTTATCAATACTTAATAGAAGATTGATATACAATATCAGTAAATTAGGATAATCTAAACTAGGGTTTATAATAACAAAATAAGGCCAAGAAAACAACTAAAACAACAAAGTGAGAGTGCAATGAATGTTAGTCTTAGAATAAAATTACAACTAAAAACAAATAAATATCAATCTTATGTGATTTTCTAAATATATAATATAATTAATTAAAGACTATAACATTATTAATTATAATAAATAAGCTTAAACATTGATATAGTATTTTAATTTTTACGTGAGATTGTGATTCGTTTTTGTTTTAAATTTTCATATATTTTTGTTTCAAAATTATAGTACTTTTAACTTAATGGTATTAAGTTTTTTTTTTCTTTTCTTTCACATAAATTTAAAAAATAATGTAAATAATTCAAACATGTAATCTTATTCATAAAAAAATTAACACGCTTAAATTAAAAGATTACATTTATTCAATTTTAAAATCGATCAAACTTCATTTTGAGAAAAGACCTAATTTTATATTTAAAGATTAAAAACATATTTAAGTATAATAAATATAATACTATGTATTATTTATCGATGTATTTATTAAATATGATAAATATTTAATGTTAATAATATCATTAAATTACACAAAATTAATTGTAAAAACGATATATTTATTTAGTTTAATTAATAATATTATTGTATACTAGGTTCATTAAATAATATATTTATAGGATTCCATAGTACACATATATTATACTAAAATATACATTAAAAAATATTATTTTGTTATTGTTTAAGAAAATAAATTTGCCACGTATAAATTGATCAGTGTGTATGATAATTTATTTTTTTAATATCCATACACCATCATGATTTTAAATAAATTATCATCAGTTTTATAATATATTAAAAATTTTCTATTTTTATCTATTATTGTTGATAAAACATATTAAAAGGTAACTAAATTAAAATTCATTGTTAATATAACTGTTGAATTGTTGTAACATATTTTTCTATTTAATTATATCATACGTTGTTTTTACTTTACCATGTGGGTATTTTTGTAGCACTTTAATGTGTGACTTCATATCTATTTTTGTATCGTTTCTATTTTTCTATTTAATTATATTGTACGTTGTTTTTACTTTATATTGTGGGTATTCCTATATCATTTTAATGTGCGACTTTATATCTATTTCTGTACCAGTATTTTTTTTATTTAATTATATTGTACATTGTTTTTACTTTATATTGTGGGTATTTTGTAACATTTTAATGTGTGACTTTATTTATATGTTTATTTTTCTATTTAATTATACTGTTCATTTTTTTATTTATAATTGTATAAACTATATCGCTAGATAGAGTGACACGGTATAATTTTTAAATATTGCTACACATCTTTAAAGAAAATGCATGCTCCAATATTTATTTAGAGGCTAATATTTTCTTACAAACCTTCTCAAAATGATTTATAATTAAAAAATCATTATTTTTAAAATTTAGATTTAAATATACATCGACGAAATTCACCAACTGATTAAAAAAAAAAGCTTAACATCATATTCGTTCAAATTTCTTATTTATATATTTAAATTAAAGCGATATTTATTTGTTTTTATAAAACTTAACTTGTGATACCATTAATTCACAAACTAAAATACTCTTCATAAAAGTCAAGGAGAGATTGCATAGAAAAACATCCAAGTAATGCAATAATAATTATCACATTATTATTTTTTTCAAAAGTAACAGTATTATTATCCGAATCCACGTGGTGATGACTAATTGGATAGAACCAGTGACCGTGGACGAGGCGATAAGCACGATTGGAGAAATAGTTAGAACGAAACGCGGGAAAACAACTGGTTGGTTTGCCGTTTTGACCGTTTCATTCATCAATCCCAATAAAACTAAGTGAAGCTCAGATATAAGGATAATTTTTAAATTCCTACGTGGCATTTCCAAATCCATGAGCCCGACACGTGTCCACCGCCCACGGACTTTATACTCTATCTGCCCACAGTTCCGCTCTTTCTACCCACAAAAAAACATAGCCGGTTGTTTCGACCTTCTCCTCCGGTTGCCCCATGTTTTTTAGTCCCACATCGTGTATTTTATAAATATCCCCTGAACCTGGTCATGTTTTAGAAATCTTAAATTTTGATGTGTTAAGCAGTTTGAGTTACAGAGAAGTTAAGGTTGTGGAATGAGTTTGAGGTACATGAGCAGGGTGATATACCAGGGTGGGATGAGGGTGTTTCAGGGCATGAAAGAGCAAGCTTCAAAGTGTGACTCAACCATCAAATCTCTCAGGGATTCAAAAAAGGCTTGTTTCTTCTCAACTTCTTCGTCATCACCTTCCTTCAAAACTCCCAACAATGATAAGCTTAAACAGGCTGAAGACTCTCTCAGAACTGTCATGTACTTGAGCTGTTGGGGTCCCAATTGATCTAAACCTCATCCTTCACTTTTAGATCATGCATGCTTATCATAAACCACTTTTTTTTTTGTACCCTCTTCAATCTCAATTTCATCATTTATATTTATCTCTATGTATAAATGTTATAGATAATGAAGATATATATACCTGAAGTTCCCAGTTTCTGTAACTTCACTCTGTAAACTGTAAAAGTTTTTGTCAATTTTTGCCACTGCTGGCATGATTTCATTACCATTTTTGTTCTCAGTTTTTTTACTCTTCAAATCCTAATAATTTTACAGAAATTGTAAACATAGACTTTTTGTGCAAAAAAGACAGAAAACACAAATTTGATTTTTCTCTTGAAAGTTGTAAAATTAATTTGCAAAAAAACTAAGATAGTTAATCACAAATTAGTTGATAACAGTAGTTTTTGTTCAAAACTTTAGAATTGAAAAGTTTGTTTTCGAAGTTAGTGAACAAAATATTATTTGACGAAGTTAACTAATCAAATAATTTATACATATATAAAATAACATCAAAGAATATGTTTGTGTATGTTACTAGCTAGATCTTGAATGGCCTATTTCATGATGCATCATGACACATGTGTTCTTTTTAAGATTAATCGCTACAGTCACGTTTATAATAAATTCACTTTTTGTAAGAGGGAAAAATTTTTCTTTATCCTAGTATCTCTTCTTCTTTTTTCTTAATTAAATATTAAATTATTTATAATTTTTTGTATTTTTAATTTAATTTATATAAAAAAAAATTGTGTTTCATTGCATGTCTATTATTTTTCTATTTTTGAATCGACAAGTATTTGTGGTTTAATTATTTTTGTGAATTGATTTGATGTAAATGTTTTTTTCCTTTTACATAAAAAATATAAAAATATATATATATATATATATATATATATATATATATATATTTAATTGGTTGTTATTAAAAAAAATTGTTTTATTAACTCTTGAAGATAGCTTAATGTTTGATTTTATAATTTCAACTAAAACACTATTAACCTAGGAAATAAATTGAAATGATGAATTTTCATACTATCTTAATTATTTTAAGCAAATGTTATTGTTTTGTATCTCCAAAGGGTTTGTTTGATTTTCATTTTATTGTTTAAATATTGTACTGATAAAATCAAACATTAATAGTATAACCAAACTTCATTAGAAAATAATACTTAAAAAACATTAATAGTATTACTTTTTAAATAATGTATACAAAATAACAAAAAAAATAACGAAAAAGACAAAGTGAAAAGTTGTAATGAAGAAAACAAGAAAAAAAATGGGGATGCAAAAGGAGGAAGTGGGTAGCGTGGATTAAGAAGAGTGTTGTGTTGTTAGAATTAGTTCAGTTTTCCCACCATGAACACCGCATTTGTGGGACCCTTAACTCCACACTCTTCACAACTCAACCTTTGATCAACCAAAACCTGTCTTTTAGCGGGCAAACAAACCCTACATGCAACACATATACACTTTAAAGAAACAATACCATAGAAGTAATTTTAAAAAAAACTTAAATTTTACGCGTCTTTTGATTTTTCTGGTTTATGTTCGTCAGAATCTCTATAATATTAGTTTTTTCAAATCATTTTATAAGTTCTTCTAGAAAATTTCTATACATTTTCTAAACCAGCTTTAAAGGAAATTTCCGTTTCCCTAATCTGTTCGCAACTTGGCATGAAGAGTCTAACTTCTTCTCGTATAAAAAATATTAATTTGTATTCTAATATTGAACATAAAAGATATATTCAAAATGATAAAGCAAAATGTTTGTGTTTTGGTCTATGAATTTAGGGAGACGGTCAACGACGACGTTTACTATATGTTGTTGCAGAGGAAGGTGGTGATTGTTTTGTGAATGCTTTTGGTTTGGGAGTTGAGTCGGAAGGCATGGCTATAGGTGAAGAAAGACAAGAATCAGAATCACAATCAGAAGGAAAAGTGTGGAATTTGTTGAAGCTTCCCTTTCGCCATTCAACTGCTTCAACCTCCAATTCCCTTTCTTCCCTAGCCAGATCGCTCCTCCCCACACGACGTCGTCTCAAGCTCGATCCTTCCAACAAGCTCTACTTCCCTTGTACGCATCTTTTTCCACTGTCGTATCTTTTTCTGTGTCTGTTTTCATGTGCTGCAATCAATAATTGCTTTGGTTGTCTGTATCCTGTTTTTAATTGCTATTCCACTAGGTGGGTTTAATTTCATTGTTCCAAAATTTGTATTTTGTTTTTGGATATTGATAATCACTTGTTTTTAGTAGTCTTGTATCTTACTAATATATCCTTCCCTTAATTACTAATGATACTTATATGACAAAATGTAGATACAGTATTTTAGATAATTTTAGTATCAACTATCAGCATAATCCTTTAAAACAAGTATTGTTCTTTTGTTTACCGAGATACAATTCTATTTTACGTTGAAAAACATCACAAAGTAGCATCTAAAAAATCTTGTCTGAAGTTCTGTCCTTGTATAAATCTATATGATTCCTTGACAGAGTCATTCTTTGTGTTATTCCATTTGTTCCTTCAACTGTTTCTTGTCATGTGTAGATGAACCGGGCAAGCAGGCTAAGAGTGCCATCAGGATTAAAAACACCAGCAAATCCAATGTAGCTTTCAAGGTAATGTACACTCAAATAAAACATATATGCAACTCTTTTGCTATGCTTTTGTTTTGCTTATTCATGTTACACTGAGGAAATTTCATTGAGTCTTCCAATTAACTGTGAACTGTCTATTGTGTTGAATATTACTTTGTTTCAAGAGTAGTTCATCTGTGATTCTGAATCAATGAATGAATTTTCAATTTTTTATCTCTGATTTTGAAACCATCTATTCTAATAATACTTTTTGTTCTTCTTCAACTTATTGTGTATACATAGTTTCAAACAAATGCACCCAAGAGCTGTTTCATGCGCCCTCCAGGGGGCGTACTTACACCTGGCGAGAGTGTAATAGCGATTGGTAATAATTTATGATTCATTTCTTCATGTTTTTTCCTTTGTTTAGGATGCTAAGTTATCTCACTAATCTGTATTTTATTTGCTAGTGTTCAAGTTTGTAGAGCATCCACAGAATAATGAAAAGCCAGAAAAAACTGGACTCAAATTTAAAATCATGAGCATGAAGGTCAAAGGATCAATTGATTATGTACCTGAAATGGTTAGTTTTTTTGTCATCAGTACAAACTTAAACTTGTCTCAATTTCTAATGGTTGGATTGTCTCTCTCTCCCTGGACACAATCAAAATAAGTTCTGTTGTATGTGCTTGGTTTTTGTCATAATGTATCAACCGCTATAGTTTTGAATCATTGGTGTTTGTTCATCCTCTATAACAGTTTGGTGAGCTGAAGAAGGATCAAGTAACAGTGGAGCAGATTTTGCAGGTTGTTTTTCTGGATCCAGAGCGTAGTAGCCCTGTAAGTGCTGAAATTTAAGTTTTTCACTTCTACTTTGTCTTGTGATGCATGAATACGGCAAAGCGATTATTCTAAAAATAACAGGATATATGATACGTACAATGTACAATATACAATATACAATATACGTATTATAATAAAAACAAGTATACAAAATTATATAACCTACCTTTTTTACTTTCCTTTTAAGACATGAGATACTCTTCTTTGGTAAAATGTATTTTTTTTATTTTGATGTAATGTTTATAAGCTTGCTATGTATAACATATAGATTAACTAATTTCCTGCGTATTGTTATCTTTTAAGGCTTTGGAAAAAGTGAGGCTTCAGCTAGCTGAGGCTAATGCTGCAGCTGAGGCACGTAAGAGAGCCCCAGAAGATTCAGGTCCAAAGATTCTGGGAGAAGGGCTTGTGATAGATGAATGGGTGAGTATGTTTTTGCTTAATAAGTTCATTGGAAAAGTTACCTTGCGTATATCTATATCTTTTGACAGATGTTTCATATATCTATATCTCTGATGTTGTTTCCAGAAAGAGAGGAGGGAAAGATACCTGGCAAAGCAAAATGGTTAATGGAATCTATATAGATAAGTTTGAATAGGAATTTGCGTTACTGTGGGGAAGGAAGATGACATGGCTTTAGGGAAACAATTATATGTAATCACAAACGTTTGGCTTAGAGAAGATTCATGTGGTGAATGGCTAGTCTGAAGTGTTCTTTTGAAAAAAAAACTATAATTGGATGAGACCACAACACAAGGGTCAGGGTCATTGGCTTTTCCGGAACGATATTTTGATGGATTGATGTAAAATGACAGTTTCTGTAAGACGAATGTTTTGCTGTCATGATATAAATTACTCTTTTGAATTGAAACAACACAACGAAAACTAGTTTTGTTAAGGATAGTGAAAGAAATTTAGAAAAATATACGGTTGTGAAAATGAAACAGGGGATATCATGGGCCAAATGTAAAGTGAAACAGAAAAGGACAAGCCGAACCAAACAAGTTTTTAGGCAACTAAGTCCAAACAATTATATTACGGCTTTCGACAACTCATACCAAACCTATTTACACTTTTAAATAACAAGCCCGTAGAATAAAAAAAAAATGTTTTCTCTTTTTATTATGTGACTTTTTTATAATGTTTGTGGTTATGGAGCAAATTCAGTATCCCTGTTATATCCATTATTTTAATAACACTACTTCTAATTTATTATGTTTGTTTGTTTAACATTTCTGTAATCTAAAACAATCCCACAAACAATTATAGGAGTCTCATAGTTGATTGGGATCTATTCTTTTAATTTTTTATAGTAAATAAATAAAATATCGTTAATAATAAGAATAAATGAAATAATATTACAGTAAAATATATTTTTTCATTTAAATATCTTTTTACACTTTTTCTATTTCTTTTCCTTTCTACTAAAAAAGAAGTTTACAGAAAAAAAAAAGGCATAAGAAGAAGATGCAAGAAGGGACGACTTTGACCAGTGAAAGGTGTGAATGAATTCAACAGAGCCCCAAAGTGTGTGCAAAGAAAAAAACGAATGCAATCATAATTCAACTGTTTTATTGAAAATGACTTCACCCGTTAATTGTTCTTATTTTCGCATTAGCGTTTGGAACAAGCCAAGACCATAACTTAAAAACACCCACCGAACTTAAGCCAATTTTTTTATGTCATCAAGTGGGTCACACACACCTACCACAATGCACAGTTCTTCGACCGTCACTTGCTTTGTTTACCATCAAATTCTTTTAGATGATATATTACAGCACAACACAACTCTTTGCTCAAAAGAAAGTTTCAGACATTCACCAAACACAATCAATGAAATCATTCATTGGAGATGAGATCTTGGAAATTGGAAGAAACATGGGTTTTCTGTGCCTTCCTCAACCCAATACCACCTTTCTTCATCCACATTTTCACATGTTCCCCATTAATTAGTCCTCTTGCATTGGTTGCATATACATGGTATATAATAAATGCCACCCAACACTCTCCTTCAAAGAATCCAAGAGCCTCAAAATGTTGGTATTTTCTATAACTCTAGAAGCTAATAGGGGTTAATTAAAAAAAAAAGAAGCATAAACAGAAAGAGAAGCATGTAGGTTCATTTTGTTGTCTTATCTGAAAGATACCAGGCAACAAGCATGCAAAGAATTGGCGTGTTGTACTTTCTCAATTACCATAAGGAAACTGCAGCAGTATAAAAGACAAACTACCTAAGAGACAAAATAATACAGATGGGAAAAACTTCATCTATCACTATCTCTTTGCACATAATGCCAGATACAGAACACCAAGATAGACACTACTCACATGCTCCTCTTCAAGGGTTAACGTCTTTCCCACCTGATCACACACCGTTCACTTATTTCTTCTAATATTTTAGAACATAAACCACTGAAATAACTATGACTAGTAGTTAAGTTCTTAACTTCTCAACTGTCAAGCTAAAAACCAGAAAGCAATGGCATGATGAGGAAGAAACTTCAGCTTCTGCAACAAATATATCTACAACAAATATATCATGTTATCACTATTTTTTTTTTTTCTGTTACAATCTTAATAAGAATGATGAGCTCTTGTCAATGGCAAGGAGTATGAAATAAAGCCGAGAACAAATTGACACCAGGAAACCAAATTAGCAGCACTTGGAAAACAATTATGGTGAAAATTTACAGTTAAAAAAGTGAAAATCAAAATTACATTCAAGAGTGCCAGATTCCACTCAACATACTGCGGAACCGGTTTGTGGATAGCTTCCTGACGAGCCTCTTGGCATCAGAAGAAACCTCAGCTTCTGCAAGCCTCTCTATGTTCTTGGCATACCCGGAGCTCACGATTTTCTTCCTGCCACTGTTGCAGCTTGTTAGTGACATCAAGATGGAGATCAACAACTTTTTGTTACCAGAATTTCCCTCCCCTGGATCCAGCAATTGCAGAAGAAGGGCAATGTTTTGATCATCCTGAACAAATCTCTTCCTATTTTTAGCCACCGTAACCATGCCAGAGAGTGCCTCTGCTGCCATTTCACGAACTTCAAACGATTCCGCATTTAGAAACTTCACAAGCTCGGCCATGAAGCCGGCATCACCTAATGCCTTCTTGGCCTCCTCCGATGCTTCACACAATCTGAACGCTACCTTCAGCCCCAACTCCTGAATCGATACCTCCCCATTTCTAACATAATACATCAACTGATCCACAAAGCCATAACTCAGCAAAAGACTAACACAACTGGTCGAAGAAAAACACAAATTCTCAATGCCCCTCATCACAACCTCTCTTGTTTTAGACGAGCACGTCCACAATGGATCCAAAACACGCAGAAGAACACGAACCCCTCCTTCTCTAACCACCATCTGCCTAACCAACTCATCCCCAGAGGCAATGTTTTGAATCAACTCGATAGAACTAACTTGAACTACTTCATCCTTAGACCTTACAAGCTTCAAAAACGTGGAAACCACACCCTCCTCAACCATAAACCTCTTGATTTCCTCAACCCCACAAAGATTCCGCAACACTCCACAAGCAGGACCAATCAATTCTCCTTTACACTCTCCGCTCTCACAAATCCTCAACAAGACTGTTACACCTCCATGAGCTGAAACACTCCAAGCATTATCCGAATTCTCAGTCAGTCTACACAAACATCTCACAGCAGCAATCTTTCCCACTTCACTCCCACATTCCAAAATCCGAATTAAAGGCCCAATAACTCCAGCACCAACCAAAACCCCTTTATAATAATCAAAACCCGCAACGACAGAAACAACATTGGCAGCCTCCTCAACAATCTCAACCTCATCACAACCAAGAAAATCCACCAACAAGTGAACAAACTCAGAAGCCTCAACAACCAACTTCACATACTTATCATCCTCCACAACAACTTCATGCAAATTCATCAACGCTTGCTTCCTGATACCCAAATCACCAACCTTCATTCGAGTCATTAAGTCCCTTAAGTAGAACCTCATGTCATCTTTGCAAGCTCCAAAACCAGGCCTTGAAACCACAACAGCGTAGCCATGCATCGACACACGCTTCTTGAATATCTCAGATAGCTTCTTCACGTGCGCTTCCAACTTCCCCAGAGTCACGTCCAAGTCGCTCTGCATCAAGAGCTTCCCGCTGTAGGACAGATCCAAGCACCGCCTTGCCAGCTCGTGGCACTCCTCCACCGTGCCTGTTATCGCCGGGATCTCGCTTGACAGTGAAGCGGAGTCGCCGGCAACGAATGCCGAACAGAGCTCCTCCAGCCTACTCCGAATAAGTTGCCACTTTCCGGCGAAGACTCTGATGGAAAGAGAGAGGGAGATAAGGGAAGAGATGAGCGTCATAACCCGCCGGTGACCGGAGCCGGCGGTGTCAGCCATTTTAGTTCTCAAAGCAAACTCATCTGGTTTTGTGCGTTGGAATTTCTCAGTAACGATGTCGGAAGAGAGAGAATGTAATATGCTTCTGACTTCAGATCTAAACTTATCCTTAGATTGCAGTTCACAGAAAGTTGGACTCTTCTCTGTTTATTTACCGGAATACCCTTTTTCTTGAAATAAATTTTTCTTTTTTCTTTTTCTTACTCTGTATATAATGTCTTTATTTGGTGCTTCAGGTGAATTTGTCTTACCATATCTGGTTACTGAAAAATTAGGACACGAATAATGTTAACTACGGATCAACAAAAAGATGAAGGAGACTATATAAGCATAAGAAAATTACTTCATTCAAAAATCTGAGCTAATCATTATATATAAAAAATTTAATTCTTTTTATAACATTACATAACGTAATAGTATGCAATTTCACAATAAAACATAAAACTAAAATAAATAGTTTATTTTAGAGTAACAGTAATCCTACTGTATGATCTCGATATGGAAGAGGTTACAAAGTTGGACCCAGAAGTTGTATATTTTGAATCATTTATTCGTATATACTATTAAAGCAATAAAACTTCTATGGTATTCAGTTTTATGAATTCACAGTCAAAATTAGTATGGAGATGGATGAAGAACGTGCTTTTCGCATCAAAATGAAAACTAGTGGTTTTACTTTTACCCTTTTCACACCAAGAACATGAGTTGTTGGCAGCAGAACATGTTTCCAAAGTTGGATGTATTTGTTATTTAACTAGCTTGTCTTCAATTCATGATTTTGTTCGTTTTTCTGAGACAACCAAAGTGTGACTTCTCTGATATCTATAAAATCAAATAAAAGAAGTCATGTATCTTTCTTTAGCCTTGTGAAGTTATTAATTTACTATCTTTCTATCAACTACAACTATAGAGTTTATATGCTATAAAAAAATACAAAATACGAAAGACAAATAGAAAAATCTCGACATGTGTCATAAGGAGAAAAATTCATTTTAAACTCAATTAAAATATCAATTTTTTTAATTACTACATTAAGTATATTTGGGTGCACAAAATTTGGACACATGTCCCACATTTGAAATCCATTTTTTTTTCCAATCGCACATATCTGACTTCATAACTTCATTTTAAGGTTTTCAAATTACATGGTTTTTAAGTTTTATTCTCTGGATTTGCTCTTCTCGAGGTGATTGCTATTTGATTTATTGTTTTTTTACAATTAATCTCTCATGTTTCATCGATGATTCTTTTGTTATTTTTGTTATTTTTGTTATTTTTGTATAATGTTTTCATTATATTTTTTGGATTTTTAGGGTTTTCAAGTTTTATTCTCTCAAATCTGTCCTTTTTTTTTTTTTTTTTTTTTTTTTTTTTTTTTTTTTTTTTTTTTTTTTTTTTTTTTTTTTTTTTTTTTTTGTTTTTTATTTTTTTTTTTTTTTATTTTTTTTTTTTTTTTTTTCAATCATATCTCTCATGATTCGTGATTCATTACTCAAGTATTTTGTTATTTTTTTACATTGTTTTCATCTGACCTCATGTTGTGCTTTTTTGGATTTTTAGGGTTTTCAGATGCTATGGTTTCTAAGTTTTAATCTCTCCATATGCTCTTTTCACGATTTTCGTTGTTATTCTCATAGTTTAATCTGTGTGTCACTTATTTTGCTATCTGTTTTGTTATTGTTTTTTTCTTTTACAATCCATTTCTCATATTTCATTGATGATTTTTTTTGTTATTTTTGTACACATCCAACTTCATATCTTCATTTTAGGGTTTTCAGATTACATTGTTTTCAAGTTTTGTTCTCTCAATCTTCTCTTCTCGATGTTTCCATAGTGATTTGTTATTTTCGTCTTTGTCTTTCATTTTATTCTTTTCTTTCTTAAATTTTTTATCTATAGAATTGGTCAATAATAATTTTTTTTTTTAGTGTTTTAAGGTTTGTTATTAGAAATGCAAAGAATTAAAAGTAACAAAGAATTATAGTTATTTTATCTTTGTTCTATCTTTAATTTATATGATTAAACAACAATTATATATATTATTAAAAAATTTCAAAATAGTCGGGTAAAATACTACTCATACATTACGACAAACATTTGCAATTTAGTTCAACGTGTGGTTTTTATTCAATTCAAAACATTGATAACTAAAGTGATATACTTAAAAAAATGGACCTATAGTTTTGCAGTGGTCCAACTATATCCAGTGCATAGTTTGTGCAAGTGCATGACAGAAATCATCATAAATTTGTGGACAAAAGAGACCAACTGCTAATCAAATGGAGGAAACAGGAATGAAGGATTAGAAGAGTGTTTGAATTATGGATGAGCAGAGTGTGAAGTGTGAAATGTGAATGAATAAAATAAAGAGAATGGATGAAAATGGTGGAGATGGACCACACTGTAATAAGGACATAGCTTTGATTTGGAAAGCAAAAGGCAAAGAGGAAGGGGCAGCTTTCAATGGCCTTGGAATGGGAATGACACACACCCCACCATGTGAAACTGGAACCAACTAATTACCAAAACTAACTCTCTTTTCCTAACCTTTTTGTACCTTGCAAACCAACATTTACCAATCAAAAAAACTCAACCCTTTCTCATCACCTCCAAAAATCAAATGATGCTTACATCTGAAAAAGTGTGCATGTTTTCAAGAGACAAAGGGGGTGTTGGTTCACGAGAGAGCACGAGAAGAAGCTCCAAATGCTACTATCCAGAGGCCACAGCCTCAAAACAAAGAGAAAAGGGTAAATTAAAAGCTGCCCATGTCATCACAATCCCGAAAAAGCATCCAGATATTGACCGACCATCATATGCATCTTTACTATACCAAAAAAATGAAGAGGTAAAGAACCATTGGTACGTCACAAATGAGATACTAGTAATAGGTAAAAATAGAAACAAAAAACAGAAGCTGAATAACTACTCACGATGTGATTTTGGTGCTTAGTTTCAGTACTGTCAAAGGACAAAATTGTGATATGATGTAATGCAACTACAATACTTCTGCATATAGTATTCTTTATACCAGAACTTTGGTTTAGCAGGTCTAAATTACTAAAAGGTATTCATTCGTTTGGTATTGTAGAAAGCCACTGTGCTCGTAGGGTCCTGCTGGTTCAGTGGGGGAAAACAACTCATTGGAAAATACATGTTGTTGCTACCCATGCAACATAATTGCAATTTCAGTTCTGCACATGCCTCAATTCAGGGCTCAGGAACCCCATTTCTTGCATATATGTCAATTTCCTCTAATCTCATATCTTCATTCATTTCTGCTCTACTTTACATCATGATCAGTGCATCTACCTAATAATTCAATTTTAGTTTCTCCCACTTCTCAATGGATTATGTTTTGCAAGATCAACTAGTAATAATAATCATTGATCATCATTTTCAATTTCAATTTCACTGTTGAACCTAAACAAAAGAGAATTACTGTCTAACCCTTCTACATGTTAGTCAAGAATTTCTTTTCCACTCATGCTAGTGCAGAATGTCATTAAATTATATGCAAAAGCAGAGCATTGCATTGCTACCTTTGAGTAGGCACGAAGTGAAATTCAAGAAAGCAGAGAAAGTTGAAAATACCTTAGCTTTGAAGAGAAAATATCCTGTGCACTTCAACTCAGTGGAGGGGTAACCTATATGAAAAATGGGAAATAGCAATAGCATTATAGATTGATCGATGTAGTGTTAATTCAGTCAAATAAATTACGCAATCATTCCACTGATATCAAAGAATATGCTTATATACAAATTGGTCAATTATTATCACAGCTGATTACTTTTTTGTTCAAGCAATCAAACATGAGTTGAACAGCGAAAACGCCAAAACATTGAACATGATGCACATGGATTGGTAATTAATGCACATATATCGGTTTTAAAGTACTTAAACCTGTCATTAGTATTTTCCTTCCTAATGCTTGTGGTATTTTATATTTATGTGTTGAAAAAAGACACGAGTTCAGATCTAAGGATCAGCACGTTATCACCTCGATGTGATGTATTAAAGGAGTTAAATCACAATCGATTCCTGCTTCTTATGGACCCATATAATTGACGAAACCTAAAAACCAAAAAAGCTGAATACGAAACTGACCCCTCAAAGTATCAGTGCTGGACTCTTGCTTTTGTAATCTAATCACTTTCACATCAACCCTTATACAATTCAATTATAAAAATTGCATCTTTCATCTCCCAAAAACACCCTAATACATTTCTCAAATTTAAATAGCCTTCACTTGGTACAGAACATTTATATTTTTTCCAGTTTATAAATGTCTTTGTTCATTTAACTACAGGTAAATTTCTGACATATATATATATATATATATATATATATATATATATATATATATATATATATATATATATATATATATATATGCAGGCATGAAGTAATCATGATTTCCAAGCATCAGACTGAGAAATATTTACAGTGTGAGTAGAACACAAGTGTAGTAGGCACATGCATCATCAAATCCCAATGCCTATTCACCACTTTGACTTATGTATATGATAATTAATGGTTATGGACCAGTTGCAGTGCTTGATATTAAAACCTATACTGCCAGAAAATGATGTGTCTCTGTGGATCATGCATGGATCCTGCATAACCAAAATATCATACAGTTATTATTAGTTGGAAATTTGAATAAGACGGTTTGCCAAACCTTTGATTACCTCTCATAATGCACTAAATAGTGTTATGTACAGGGAGTAGTGTGTTTGTTAATAGATAGTTGATTATAGCAAGATTAAATACTAAGCATGTATCTGGTAACAAACATTTTTAGTTTAAAGCCTCATCATTAAGTTAATTAAATTATTACAAATTATCTGGTGAATTGAGCTCATAAATGTGGTACCGGATTCAGGTAATGATTGTATGGAAGTGGTTGATTAAAACAGTGAACAGGGGACCAATGCATCCTTTATGACTTGAAAATGGTAATTGTTTGCATATACAGAGACTTGTGTTGTTGCTCAACATGACGAGAGTTTTGTACAGAGGATTGTAATGACATTGGATCAGCAAGTTTCAGAAAAATATAGTGCTCTATAGAAATGAATTGCATTACCCTTATTTAACTTTAAAGAATGTATAAAGAGGCTTAAGTTACCTAAACATGACATAAACTAAATGTAAAGAAATTATGATATCAGGGAGTAGTGGTATTAGAGTGGAAAACTAGATGATAGCAATATTATAAGTTATTTATTAATTAATTTTAGGTTAATATTTAAATAACTTAGTGAATGTTGCCCTTTTCACTCTATTTTATTTTTTAGTGTTTAGAAATTTGTTATTTTTTATTTTACCTATTATACTATTTTAATTTAATTTCTATAATTTTTTTGTTTTATTACATGATAACAATATTTACAGATATGATAATTTTTATAACATCATTATTTATTAAGCTGACATTTTTTTAGGACATGAGATGTAATCATATTATTATTATTATTACTATTATTATTATTATTATTATTACATAGTGATGATGTCATTCTATAATATAAAAGGGAGTTTTGTCATTACATAAGGAATATGTGTAATAAAACATATTCTACAAGTTTCATTATAAAATAAAGCACTTATTCAAGAAAGGTAAATTGCATTAACCTCAATTAGATTTCTCGAACATAGTTGACTGTGTTTAAAATATAAAATCTATCAAACTATTTCATTAGTGTATTGTATGTGATGTGTATAACTAATGAAAGTTTTTTTCTTTTTGTTCTTTTAAAAAATTAGTTTATCATTTTTCGATGTGATAAATTTTTTATATTTTTAATATACCTAATACTTTCTAGGTTTTTATTACTTTAAAATTAAATTAGAGATGAGTTGATAGCAAGATATGGAAAAAATACAAAGTATCTTCCGAGACTAATTAAAATTTATACTACAAAAAGTATTTGAATAGAAAAATGGGGGGAAAATATGATGAATTAACCCAATTCTGGCAACAAGTCCAGAGCAAAGGGTCATGGTCATGTGTTTCTGAATTTTCTTTTGGGCTGACCAATAAAAAGCTTCACTTTTACAGTTGACCCAATCAAGTTTCTCTCTTTCTTTTTGGGGTTTCTGCTCTTTTTTGTTTTCTTGACTTAGAAAAGTCACCACCCACCATTTCTCCCGAATAGTGCTTCCTTATACAAAATTTTAATTATTTTTATGAAATTTTTATATAGACTAAATATAAAACTAATTTACAAAATAAAAATTTACTTTTGTAATACTGAATTCAATTTAAAATTTATTTTTTAACATAATATTAAAATTATGAATTAAAATATATATTAAAATTTTTTATTATTTATTATACTGATATCAAAACATTGATTAATATCTAATCTTACTCAAATAATATATATATATATATATATATATATATATATTAAATTACAAACTAATTTTATGAATTGAATTAGATTTAAAATACATTTTTTAATATTTCCTTTCAAAATACATTTTCCATTGCACTTAAATTATTTAAATAATAATAAAAGACAGACGTAGTCATCGATTACATATTTGCAAATTCATGTTGCCTTTGATGGGCTAATGCTCATTAATCATTAATGTTAAGCAAGAAACTAACGTGATTTCTTGGATGTCCATTCTTTACGAACAAGGAACTAATACATATCTTCTTCTGGTTCCTGTCATTTAAGTTAAATTTATTGTCATGTTACAATTATAATTACATATTATATTACATTACATGTTAGTAAAATTAAAAGATAAATATACACAATTTAAATAAGTCCATAAACTCATTTTTAATTTTAATCATTCAAACATGAATATTTGAATATGTTTTTTAATTATTTTCTAAAAGGAAATTCTGTAAGATGTAATAAAAATGACAGATAATTTGCCAAGTAACAAAATTTCAACCAATTTGCCGCCAAATTGGACAAATGGATAATGAACAAAGTTAATTATGCAAACTGGAATGATTGAGTATGGAAAGAACATCACCTAACAGCTCTCAAAACAAACTTCATCAGCAAAACTCCGAAACTAACTAATGCAACGACTATGATACCAAAAACAGGTGCGTATTCAACCTTGAGTTTCCAAATGGTGGGCGTGTCTCAGCTGTTCGAGTTCTACTGTGAGAGAATCCGCTTCTTACTTATTCAAAGAATTAATAGAATTGAAAACAAATTTCAGTAAATGAAATCCATGATCAACGAGCTCTGCCACGTTGCCAATGCAAGACTCTGAAAGTAATGAGTTCCCTCATATGCTACTCGAGTCCCTTCCAAAAATAAAACGTCTTGTCCAGTCTGAAACTACCAATGCTTTTGTGCGCCAGCTTACTTGCTTGCTGTTCAAAGGATTGACTGAATCTAAATAACTTGCAAATAATAATGTCCCCAAAATTGAGGCAAATATCAAAATGCTAGAGGAGCACAGTACCTTGCATAGACAGAATACCACAGCCATTGACTGCTATGACCAATTGAAACCCAATCTCCAGGAAGCTGGGCTGCTGTCTTCTCTCCTCCCAAAGGAGCGAATTGACCCAAATGCTTGTACCTTGGGTAGGAATGGACAACGTGCTAATCAGTAAAACATTGATAAATGGAAAACCTTGACATCTGAATCAATGTAAACATAATATTGCGCAAGCGCAAACGCAAACGGTGGGAGCTTGGGAGTTAGTTTGATCATCTTTTGTACCTAAAGGGTTTGAACCGATGGCGACCTTCTCCCCTGAACCTGAGAGGACCTTCAGGATTTTTTTCACAATCTTCCATTCGGTTAAAACACGTGGCCAGGTAAGTGCCTTGCTGAGATGCAACCTGTTGTGAATTTTCAGAAGTTTAATGACGTATCACTGAGAAGCATGCAACTCATAAATAGTGTTGTAAATACCACAACCAAATATAAGACATTAACCTGGGCTGTAGCAGGAAGAAATTTCATTTGAGAATCCACTTTGGAAAGTGCCGTTGTAAGTTCTTCGATATTCAATTCAATTGATTTCTTTTTATCATCCCCCTTGACTTCCTTCAATAAATCAGCAATGTTCCGCATCTGTTTATTCTTCAGATATAGCTCAACCTGAGGGTATCTTTCACTGATGTCTTTCATGGCCTCTTGAAATTCTTTAACCGTCAATGTTCCTGAATTGTCTTTGTCAGCCTTCTTAAAGATCGCTGTAATATCATCCTGAAATGGCCATAATAAAATCATATTTAATAGACAGGTAGCACATGAATAACTGAATAACTGCTGATTAAGCAAAAAGTGCAATTTGTTTTGATTTCATAGAAAACACAATTTACAACAAAAAACAGAGCAAATGAAAATGCAAAAATAGAAGCCAGAAAAATTGCATTATTGATGCTCCAAATGTCAATGGATACGAATAAGAATTTCACTAGCAAAAACATAGACCCTAGGAAGCAACTTAATAAAGTGAGTTTGTATTAATTACCATGACTTTTCGTTGGTTTATCGTAGCACAATCACCGAGCGCATAGACATTGTTGCACCCTTCAACTCTCAACCATTCGTCAGTAGCTAGAGCACGCCTGCTAGCCTGTTCACAAGAGATAACGCTGAGCGAATGGCAAATGACTGCAAAATTTCTATACTGAATGATAGATTCAAACTACAAGAGAAACATGACTCGGAACTCTGAATTAGCACGGATACAATGTCCAATTCCTCAATAACACACCTGGCCGATTTGAGTCATAAAATCTTTAATAAACGGACGAGTGCCGATACCAGTTGACCAGACAGCCATTCCATACGGTATTGTCTTAATCTCCCCTCCACTTTTCAGTTCTTTGGTGGAAATTTCTTTCTCAGATACCTTAACAACCATGGATCCTGTCTTTACATCAATCCCATCTCTTCGAAACTTGTCTTCAGCAAAAACAGTGATTCTCTTGTCAAACCTATGAGAAGAGCAATGGAACATATCAAGTGTTAAAAACTAAATGTCAACATTCAGACATTAATACTCCTTCCACATAAGTATAATTGGTTATATGTGTAGACTTGTACACGTGTCTTGAGCTTTCAAAATTACTACGCCATTTACCATAATACCATGTGCACGTGGGACAGTAATAAAATGTGTATGGTCCAATTCCAACAACTAACACTTTCAATCCATTACTCCTCATTTGCTGAACCATGAAATAATGGTTTTGAGCAGCTAAATTGTTGAGAAAGCCTTCAACAAAACCAAGCCATCAAATATGCGCGGCTAATACTTTTGAATGCCTACTCACAAAAATAGCTACCTATATGACTAGACAATGTATCAGAAGTTCTTAATAATAAGCAAAAATACAGTTAATATTACATCCTTACATGCCCAAGATATGATCTGCGGCCTCCAGAAGAGTAATTTTAACCAAATCTTTTATCCCAGGATACAAACGGACCAAATCCTCATTGACAAAATCATGAAGTGAGGCTGCAAACTCCACTCCAGTTGGTCCACCTCCAACAATAGCAAAATGCAGAATTCTCTTCTTCTCATCTTCACTTACATCCGGCAAATTTGCTCTCTCGAAGCAGTCAATAACTGTTCTTCTAATCTTTTGAGCATCTTCAACTTCCTGCACACTCATATAAATAAGATATTCAAATCCAAAAGCATATAGAAAAAAAAAACATGCAGTGTACCGTTTAGTCACCATGCATGATAACAACAATGGATTTGATTCCTTCCCTCTTTCATCTGACTATTTTTTATTAACTTATGAAGTTTTTCTTAAAATGCTGTATAGTACAAAATATGAGAGAATAGAAGTAATAAAAATAATGAAGTTACCTTCAAAAAATGGCAATTCTCCATAACTCCTGGAGTATTAAATGTGTTGACATTAGCGCCCACGCCGATTATTAAGTAGTCATAATCCACCACGAATTCTTCTTTCCCATTCAAATTATTGTTCAAACTTGATCGACAGTAAACTTTCTTATTTTCTGCGTCAATCTTGTAACATTCTGCTTCACTGAATTGTACATCCACCTTTTTCTGCTCAAAATAAAACAAAAAGAAACATAGTTGGTTGTGGCCCTGGTCTCAAGAATTTTCTATAAAGATAGTGAAAAACACGACAAAAACACGACATAAGGAAAATTGATTAACTGGAAATCAAAATACCAGAATCCGCATCTCCTAATAACAGTAACCGGTGAAAAACTAACATCCTCGTGGAGTTCATTATGAACTACACTCGTTAGAGTACACAACAGAAACCGGTTAGTCTCCGAAGAGAGGAACGGTATTCTCCGGAGTCCGGACAACAATGAAGGTAAACCATGTAATCAAGTTATGCAACTAGACACGAGTTTCATGACACTTGCAAACAGATTTTATAACAGAAAACTTAATACGTCACTCATAAAAATATATTTTTTATTAAAAATCATAATATTTGGACTGTTTGACCTTTGTACCTCTAAGACATGAAGAAAAATTGAAAATCATTCACAATTGGCTTTACCGTCGCAATGAGTATTTATAGTAAATATCACTTTTTAAGAGTTTTAATATATTAAGACTCCAATCTAAATATTTTTAAATAAGTATTTATTAATTTTGTATATATGTCTTAATTTATTACAAATTATTATATTTTTTAATCAAATCTTTATTATTTAATTTTTTAATTGATTAAAATAATTGTTATTAGATATTGTTATTACTTATTTGTTTCCATCTATTAAAAAATATAAATATGAGGTTTTATTTGTGTTGAATAACAAAAATAAGTGTATCAATAATGATATCGGGACAATCATTTTCCCGAAAATTGTTTTATATCAATAAAATCAATTAAAAATACAATTACAGGATTCAATAAAAAATATATAAAAGTTTTAAATATTTCATTCAATTTAAAATACTCACATCTATCACAAATTTTAAAATTAATTAATAATAATATCTTAAACAGAATATCATTAAATCATTTTATTCTTATTAATTTGACCGAAATTATATATTTTACATATCGTGGAAAATTTAGAAAAAAGATAAAAGTAAATAAATCATGGATAAAAACACAAACAACTGAAAAATGAAAGCTAGAAAAAAAAATGCACACTATTACTACTTTTTGTACCGCGTATAAGTAAAGCATATGAACATGCAGCTGGAAGAATGCAACTTTAATAATTTAGTTTCTAATCGGTTAAAATTTAGAAAAACTTATATAATAAATATTATTTTAAAAATAATTAAATAAATAAATAATTTGACACTTTTCCGGAAAAAAAAACGCTTTAAACTAAAATATTATTATATTTGATAAGTGTTTTTTAATAGTGGGTTTAAATAAAAGGGAGATGCATTAAACACATAGTTTCAAATTATTATTCTTTCAAAAAACTAAAACGAAACAGCAAAAAGATGGTATGGTCTTTTAAATCATCACCTTCTTAAAAATATTGCGAATGGGTTCAACAATGCTACGTGCTTCAACCGTGCCGCAAGTAACGCTAGGCAGCAAAGGAGTGAAAGCAAAGTAGTTACGCGGCGAAACTACTTGAACCTCGTATTTCGGATTATTCAGATTCTTCAAGAAACTTGTGGCCGCCCAACCAGTTCCCAGAACCACCACTTTTTTCTTCTCTGTAATTGTCTCCTCAGGTGCAACACTCTCACCATAAGCCAAGAGACCACCACCACTGCATCAACCATTCACACTAATGTTTATATATATATATATATATATATATATATATATATATATGCTCATCATAAATTATGGATCTACATATACTACGGTTTACATTCTACTCGCAAATTAATCCGAACGAATCCCGTAAAATTGATAGAGTAGAACAGAGTTGCATTAGAAGATTCAACTAGCAAAAGTGAACAGCTAATGTTTCTGACATTTCAATATCGAAAAATATGTTTCATATTTGCTGCAATACACGGATCTAGCCTTTTTTTTCTTAAAACAAAAGGAAAGTGTGAAATTCGCTGTAAAGAAATAATAATAGTATGAAAGTAGCACGTTCGCAACAGATACTAACTAAGGAACACAATTCTATTTTCAGTCCATAATGAAAAAAATAATAGCGAAAAACAAGATTAATAAAGAAGTTAAATAATATCATTGTATACCTTACGGCGGTGCAAATCAGCACAAGCTTAAGACGCGACTGGTTTTCACGGAAAGCGCCATAGAGACGCTGCAAGAAAGCAACTCTGGACATTTTTTTTTCCGTAACAAGAAATGTATGTCCAAAACTGCGGGGAAAGAAGAGAGAGAGGGGATGGAAGACGAGAGCCAAGAAAATGGGAATGCGCTTTTAGGGCTACGAAGATGGTGTCATGACGGTTCATACGTTTGTGCGGAGATTTGTCAGATTTGCCCTTTTCTTTTGACTTGGCGGCCAAGTTTGGACAGCGCCAATGCGAATCACGACTCTGTATTTATTTTATTTCTTTAATAATAAAAAAGAATTTGACGCGTCCGTACTAGTGGGAAAACTTGGTTTGGTGGAGCAGCGTGCCCTTCAGATCCGCCTGATTAAACTGGAGGCAGATTTGATAGAGAAAATAAAATAAAATTTTAGTACATAACATATTAATTATAATTATTTAATTATTTGTACTTAATATAATAATAATAATTAAAATATATAATTCTTAATGTATACTAAATTATGTTATATATATATATATATATATATATATATATTATTGTTATTAAATTAGATGTTATTTGAACCGTGATATTGATAACTGAATTTACTTAAATTGAGGGGTAACAGGATTATTTCAGTGGAATTAGTTTGTCTACATGTTAGTGATGGAACGTGATTTGTTTTGGAATATTTCTATTTACGATATATTAGTTCAACGGAGAAAAAATTGTTTAAGTGAAAACGATAATGACATTATTTCTTTATCAAGACGATTTTAGTCACTCAAACAAAAATTACATTAAAATAATTCTCTATTTTAAAAAAAAAAAATGCGTTCAAACAAAAATAAAATTTCCATTATTGATCGCTAAATAAAGGTTTTGATCACTTAGTCACTTGATTCAATAAATAAATTTATATTATATACATGAACATAATTTAGACGAGAATGTTTTAAGAAGTTGTATATGAAGTAAAATGAGATCGATTAAAGTTGATGAAAATTTTATATATGTACACACTATAAATATAGAAATTATCTTACTACTCATACCTTATGTGTAAAGAAATCATATTCTCATTAGAAGTTGTCTCATAAAATCGAACTTGATAACTTTTATTGTTAGGTTAATGGTTAGTTTTGAAAGTAATCAATTTTAACGTATATTATGTTACGTTTGACAAAACACAAAGAATGATTTACCTAATTGTGTTGTGATGTTTAATTTAAACATTATTTCTCTTTTTATGTTAATGTTGTGAATATGATCATGTTTTAATATAAAAGTAGATATAGTTCAATAGATTACAGAGTTATATGAATTTTTCTAGGAACTTAAGTATATAAATTTATATATTATGTTATTATTTTCTATATATATTTATTTTGCAGCTTTGGTATTTAAATATTAAATATATATTATGTATAGTTTTAAGACGTTTTACACGTTAGGTTAGGAAGAGGGAAGATGGCATATTCGCATCAAGGAAGTGACCTAAAATGTGGTTGAGAGGAGTGCAGTGTTTGACCTAAAATCTGTTAACCAAACGTTCCTTAATAAATGGAGGCGGCAAAAGCTAGAAAATTGGAGAATAGCTATTGACCAAAATTGTTATTTATTTCTAATTTCTAGAATAAAGGCTACCTTTTTTAATATCTGGCGGAGTACAAAATCTCGAAACTGACCAAACAAAAGCGCATATAATAGTTAATAAACCATAAGTTGTGGGTCACAAACGTTATCGAGTATAACATTTTCTCATGTAAATGTTACGGGTGACAATTAGGCATGGTCTCTTGAGTTGGTTCGAAATAAACACAGGGTGAATTAGGATAGTGAGCCAGCAAGTTTCTAGTGGTTCGGTTTGCATAAATCTGTAATCTGCATAAAAGGAAAAAAATTGCACTTATATATATATATTAATTATTTTTTTTATAAATTTTTGCATTAAGGTTTTAAATTTTATTTTAAATTTTTGTATAACTAAAAAAGACAAGTATTATGTATGTTTTAATATGCTAGCTAAAATTTAAAGAATACATTGTGTATGTCATAGTATGAATATAAATATGATGAAAATGTTGAATTATCAATTTATCATTCAACTCCCCGAAATCTTTACTTAATGTTGTGAATTTCTTAAAGTTTTTCAATTTTTAAATATTAAAAATTTTATCTTCAAAATTAAAAAGAACGGGTCAGCCCGCAAGCCCGCGTGCTAAGTGCGGGGCGAGGCGGACTAGTGATTGCAATCCACATAAATTATGCAGAACAGGCCAGTCCGCGATGTGCGAGCCTTATGCGGACCGAACCTAAACAAGTCAGGCCGATCCGCATTGTCATCCCTAGTCAATGCTCCAAAATAAATTTTAAGACTAACGTTTGTTTTCAACGTCCTTTTATACGTTTCGTGTTATTTATATAAATTATTTATTATATCTATTCCATAACAAAATATAGAGAAAATTTTCTCATTTCATATACAAATTTTGAATTCACATTTTACGTTTACTTTTACTTGATAACAAAAATAAATTGCTTAAAAAATAAACGTATCTGCATATTTTAACTAGGGGTGGGCAAAAAATTTAATTTTCTTGATCCAATCCACTTTTGCTCCAATCCACTCCATTTATAATCCATTTTATTAAAAATCTAATCCATTTAATGGATATGGATTCCAATCTAATTTACATTTTATATATCTTATGAATTGGATATCCATTTTATAAATCAAGATTTTTAAATATGGATAATTCAAAAAATCCAATCCAAATTTTCAATTTAAATTTTTAGTTGGGTTAAACTAAAAGTTGAGATGAACTATGCTATATTCAGACTTGGATAGGCCTTGCTCGACGACCTATACGGATCGGACAGGCCCGACAACCATAAGAGGTTGGGCGGGCCTAAAGATATGAACGAGATAGGCGGACCCGACAAACCGAACGAGTCGATCAGGCCCAATGACCTGATGAGTCACGCGGACCCGAAAACCTGAACGGACCAAGCAGAACCAATGACGAAAACAGGTCAGGCAGCCCAAAGACCCGAACGAGTCAGGCAGGCCCAAAAACCTGAACAGGCCTGACAACCCGAACGGGTCCGAAGACCCGGATGGGCCGGACGACCCGGATGGGCCTAACGACCCAGACGGGCCCGACGACCCGGATGGGTCTGACGACCTACACGGGCCTTACGACCCGGATGGGCACGACGACACGAACGGGCCGGACGACCCGAATGGGCTCGATGATCCGGACAGACCTGACGACTTGGATGAGCCTAACGGGCCTGGTGACCCGGACGAGCCTGACGACCTACACGGGCCTTACGACCCGAATGGCACGATGACACGAACGAGCCCTACGACCCGGACGGGCCCTACGACCTAGACGGGCTCGACGTCCCGGACGGGCCCAACGACTCAGACGGGCCTGATGACCTTGACGTACCTAACGACCCAAACGGGCCCCACGATTCGAACGTGCCCGACTACCTGATTGGGCCCGACTATTTGGACCTATCCATCCGGGTCGTCTGGCCCGTCTAGGTCGTTGGGCCCATTCGGGTCGTCCGGCCCGTTCGCGTCGTCGAGCATGTTTGTGTTTTCGGGCCCGTCTCGGTCTTTCGGGTCCGTCTGGGTCTTTCGGGTCGTCGGACCCGTCTGGATCGTCTGGGTTTTCGGGTTCGTCTGGGTCGTTGATCCCATCCGAGTCATTCGAGCCTTAATGACACAAGTTTTAAGAAATTCAATTTAAATTTATTTTATTAAAAATGGATTTTGGATTTTAAACTTGATCCAAATATTTGGATTGGATTTAAATCTTGATCCAAATATTTGGATCTGGATTCTAAAAAAATCCAAACTACTTTTGCTAAAAAAATGGATTTGGGTCAAAAATATAATCCAATTATTTGGATATAAAATGGATGTGGATTGGATCATTAAATATCCAATCCATGCCCACCCCTAATTTTAACAATACAATACACGCAAATCACTATTATTTTTTCAATAATATAATATATCAAAATTATCCGTTACTTTATGCATAACCATTACTATTAATTTTATTTATTTTTCAATACGGAGGCATATAGGACTTCTTTTTACTAATATAGCAATAAATCATACAATACTTAAAACAATACTCATTATTTTATTTTATTTTATTTTTCAGTACTTATAATTTTTGTTATAAATAATAATTTTCAAAAATTGCTATTAATTTTGGAAAATCTATCTAGGATAGAAGTTGAAGGTCTGTGTTTTTATAAGACTACTATGTACAATCCAAAAAATATATTTTGGAAAAATATGTTCAATTTGTTATCTAAAAGAATATAAATGTTTGTTCACCGAAAAGTTCAATTTGAACTAATAAATGTGACTTAAGTCTAATTCATTGACATATTTTAAACCTAAAATTTGAATAATTAAGTTTAAAGATTTCTTTTCTTATACATGTTTAATTTTATTACTTTTATCTTAAATAAAGATTAGACTAACACTTAAGTTATTATCAACACCACAGTGATGAGTGACGACTTCACAAGGAAAAGGTGGAAGATAAGGGAGAAACTGAAGGAGAAATGAGGAAGGAAAAGGGGTGTGAAAATAGGGAGAATCCTATACTGAATGGGGGCACAGGTAGAAAATAGGGGGTGCAAGTAGCAATAGCCTAATAATTAGACACCTTGCAAACCCAGGACTAAAAGACCTATAACTCAAAACATTGATATAATAGATTCGTAGATGTTAATAATTGTATATTACTTAACTTTCTTATTACTTGTTATTGTTATACTCACTCAAAATTAAATTTCTAACAACTTTTCAAATTAAAATATAATACACATTACATATTTAAAATTAGTGAATGATTTTTTTTTCTTAAAATCCGTTAAGTGAAATCAAAGTTGGCTATTAGTGAATTTATACATTAATTTTCATTTTAAAATGGTTAAATGGGCATTTCTTTTGTTGATTGAAATTTGACAGCATCTATTTCAGTTCAAATATTGTATAAGTGATATTTACTTAATTAAAGTATTTTAAAGGAATATTTATTTGATATGTTTGTTTCAACTCAATTGAATTTAAACATGTATTCTTTTTAATAATGACACGCTCAACACCAAATTTAGAGAGTAATTAAACAATGACGAGAATAATTGAATAAATTTAAATAATAAATATGAATTTTACAAATAAAAAATGACGAGAATATTTAAACTACATTTGTTCCACTCACTTTTCGTCTGAGAGTCATAATCACAAACACAGGTATATTATTATGGTTTAGACTAAAAAAAATGAATTCTCGTTACTAAAATCTTATATCCCACAAAATAAATTCAATCAAACTGTGCTATGTTATGTTAGTTCCAAACATTGTAATAAAATGTTTTATTACAACCAATACAAAATAAACAGGTAGAGTGCGTCCTTTTTTGTGACTGGGGTTTGGTTTTGATGGTGAACAACTTTGTGGTGAGTAAAAACAAAAAACTGGAAACAGAAACACAAATCTTAAGGAAGCAGACTAGCTGAAAGAAGAAAGTGATTAATGGGCTTAGTATGATCCTCACTGTCCCCAAACAAAGTGTAAAGATATTAATATCTTCAACAACAGGGAAATTGTACCAACATTTTCTTCAATGTTGTCTTTAAAGTTGTTCCCAATAACATTGCCAAACCTAGTCCCACTCTTCTTTTAAACTGCAACTTTTTTGTAGTGACTTGATTTTCAAGTTTAGAGAGGTTTAATTTGCATATATAGTTAGAAGATAGAACAAATAAAAAACAAAACGTATTAACTTTTTTACTTCATCAATTTTTAATAAATTTAAGTATTTTTAATTGAGTGAGATTGGATTCATTACTTAAGTGAAATCTCAAAGTCTTGTTATTAAATGTCATCCAAACTCACTTTTCTTCCTCAATCCCTTAACATTGTATTATAAGTTCTCGATATTATTCCTTTTCAATACTGTATTTTGATTTTGATTTTGATTTTGTTTACCTTCATACAATAAACTGAGTCGCTTAATATTAACACAAAATAACTAAGCAAATTAAGGAAGATAACAACCGTATCATTCAATGATAAAATTAAACAGTACATACTTAATCGAATAGTGTAAAAATTTTCTATATTTAATAACAATTTTTTTAGTAGAAATCAATTAAAAATACAAAAATTTATCAATGACTATAAACTTAATTAAATTGTTTTTTTATTTAATATTAAACATTTATTATTGTCTAGATAAATTAAAACTAAAAGAATTAAACATGTTCCGTACTTCTAATATTGTCAAAATACAGATGATACGATCAAGTGATGAATCATTATAATAGAAAAATAGTGAACAATAAATTTGATATATATGTTTTAAATAATTAAAATCGTAATATTCGTATAGTAAAATAGTGAACACGATTAATAAAATTATATTACTTTTAGTTTGTATAAAACATATTTATATTTTTAAATATTTAAATACAATAAAATTTAGTTTATTTTTCGCCTAGTTGCATAAAATTTGTATAGCGGCCATTAAGTAAACTAATGTAACGGACAAAACATAAAGTATTGAAGAAAAACGTTTTTAAACTTTTTTCAAACAAATCTTAACATATGAAATCTCTATAAAAAACACTTACTATTCCTCTAAATATAGAAAATATTATTTTCAGTATTTACTTTTAGAAACGTTGACTTTTCACGTGTAAATGTTAAAATGTATTCTGATAGAAAAAAGAAGAAGCATATGATATAATCTGTGGCCACGTTTTATCATCCACTGTGTCCAAAAATGATTATACCATATTCTCGTCTGATAAAAGTGTGAACATTTATATATTACTACATTTAAAAAATTAAAACTCCAAGTTCGTGTGGGTTTTAATTTGTCAATAATATATATCGGGATCATCCTGGAAGAAATTGACACAATTTTATAAACATAATAATTTTTCGTAAAGCAAATGGTTTGAGAAATTGATTAAAAAGAAATAATAGAATAGGTAAGGACGTGCAGGTAAATTATTACATGTGCTATGTCGTGTGGTGTTGCTTTTGCCTCTTCGTTTAGCCATGCCCTCTAAGAGTTTTGGAGACTCGGGAACAACTTTGATTCCTGTGTTTCACATATCCTTAGTGCAGTAGGTGCAGGAGACTGGATAAGGTGGTAAAGGACTTCAGTAATGCTGTATAATAAAGTTTAAGGTTGATTTTTCATTACCACTTTTGAATAAAAAAAATGTAATACCAGTTTGTCACACAATTTTGTTTATATATTAAAAACATAAAATTTGAATACATAAAAGTGAAATTAATAATATTAATTGTCAAATTTATTTAAATTTATGAAGAGAAATGGTAGTAGAGTCGCATTTGCATAGGGAAGGTTGTAAAATTGCGTGAAATTCGACGTCCCCCAACTTTTAACAGCCTCACCATGTGCGCTACCGACAAAACTCCCACGCACATGGCTGCGTTTTTAAAATAGGAATCTTCTTTATACGTAAAATGAATCTTTTACTTCGTTACTAGACTGAAAACCCTTTTCATTTGTTGCGACTACAAGAGATATTTTAAGATAAAAAATAATAATTTACGCAATAGTTAAGTTGTATTTTCATTTATATTATTAATAATAATGTCCATATTGATGTATGAAACAATAATGTTAATCATAGTTGGTCACGTCACTCTCCCTCGGTTCGATCCATGTAGGTTTTGTGGGTGAAGAAGGAACATGCAAGGGCACTTGGAGTGGGGTTGTGTGTTGAAGTAGGTGTAGCCTTTCACGCTATTGCAAATGCTCCGTTGTAGGAGTGCTTCTAAAGTCCATTTTGGGGTGCAAACTGCAACAACTTTTTATTGACTACACACCATGGATTATACCATCATTCTTATAAGAGTTCACATTCTTTACTAATTTTTTTTAGATAATATCTTCTATTAAATATTAAAAATACACTGTTTTAATATTTTAAATATCTTTTTTATATATTTTAAAACATCAAAATTAGTAATAAGTATATTATGAAAAAACAGTAGAAGAATAACGAAAAAAAATTATCAGAGAATTCAAATTTATTATATAAATTTATTATATTATCAACCCTTCCAAATTTATTTCTATATGACTCCAACAAATTTTAAACCTTTCCATTCCACAAATTTCAAAAACCTTGACCATAGAGGGAAATCTCACCGTATACATTAATTAGTGGAGACCGATGGAGGGAATGGGAGGGGGTCTTAGACCTTTAATGACATTTGAATATTTGGCATTAGTGATTAATTGATTGCACTTAAAGCTTTGGCATCAACGAGAGTACAATGATCACGTCCAAAACAGGTAAACTCTGCCATAACATATAACATACAAACCCAAAGTAATTCCAAATCTCTAATTTTCCCTTTCACTTATCCCCAAAACAAATCACATAATAATCCACCATGTTAATTAATCTTTACCATCGATCATCACACTAGTTGCAACAAATCTCACCGGAAAACGGGTCATCCTCGCCGGAAAATTCCCCGTGCCGCGTCGGAGAAATATCAATCTCGATCAAATTCTCCTCCTCGAACTGAAACCCCACCTCCCTCTTCTTGCAACCGTCCAGAGCTATTTCAATTAACCCTTCTCTGTCTTCCTCGTCCCACCGGAAGCACATGTTATCGGTCGCCGGAAACCCGCTTTCCGACGAGCTATCGGAGTCGGTTTCCGGGTAGTACCGTGATAACGACGGGTACCTGAAAATTCCCTCGCCATGATTCGCATTCTGATCCTGCTCTGTTTCTTCACCTTCACCTTCGTATATAACCTCCAACGGCGCTTTCACGTTCCATTCCATGAAAGACTCGTCAAAACGCGAACTTGACCGCAAACCCGCTTGTGATTTGGGCTCTAATTGAGATTGGCCGGTTACCCACCTGTATACATGGTCGAGAGAATCGGCTTCCACCGGTTCAATGGGGTTCCCCTGTTTCTCATCTCTGTCTCCCCTGTTTTCTTCGATGGCAATGGGTTCGCGTTCAACCGGGATTTTGTTCTCTTCATTTTGAGACCTCTGAATTGCACCGAGACGGAGGAGGAGGAGCAATAGAAGGCCGGATAGGATGAGAACCGGCGACAGAACTATCTTCCAGAAGAGATGAGGCAAATAAAGGAGAATCAAGAAGCAGAAAGTGAGAATGCATGAAAACAGAGGCTGGGAAGAGTGAACAGAGAGAAAGGAAAGTATATGGGTGCATAAGAAGTTGACAATGAACTTGATTTGTAGAAGAAATTTACTTTGGTCCTCCATTGGCCACAATTATTGTTGTTGCTATTTACTTGGCACAAGATAACTAACAATAACAAACTATGATTCTAAGAGAAGAGGTGGTGATAAGAACAGCAAAGCCATGAGGAGAGTGAGAAAAAAGTGAGAAACAGATTGGTGAAAGGGAACACTGTAGAGGAGGGCTTAGACAGGGTGTAGTGTGGGGTTTATAAGGCCTTTTTTGCGTGAGAAGAAGGCATGGAATAATAGAAAGAAAGGGGGAGTGGTCCTTGTTATGCAAAAACCAAGACGATCTTTTATGCATACACGAAAATACTACAAATCCAACCTAAAAAGTTGTTATGCTTTTACACTTCTCAAACTCATCACCATTTTAATCAATCACTGTATTAAGCTCCGTACTGGGTTTAGGTTTTTATTCATGGAATCTATTCCATTTCTTATTTCAATTACCAATCCAAGACCTTGGTTTCAGCTCCAAATGGCGGTAAAACTATTTCATTGTTTTTGGTTATTACTTTACATAAATGTTAAACTTTACCCACAATCACATGCCCTGCCGCCTAAACACTCTATTTTGGGTAAACTTCTTCATACAAACAATAAGTGTTTGAAGTGATTGGGATATACTTTATCTTTGTTCATTGTACTCTAAAATTGGTAAGAAATTAAGCATATTCAAGGATTTAATGATAAAAAAGGAAGTTTAACAGTTTAAACGTAGAGAGAAATAAAATATAGTTTAAATATTATTTTGCGTTTATTCCTCTTTCTTACATTTTTTATTGTATTATATATTTCTCCTTTCATTACACCCAATCTCATGCAAAACACAAATATATGATTGTGATTTTCTTGGTAGAAGATTTATTTGAAGCAATCTGTTTGGACACTTTCATCACAGTTAGGCAGAGCAACCCAAAATTATTGTTCCATTAGAACTGAAGTTGAGGCTTTTGAAGACAGAGAATGAAACATTCGGTAGAGTAAATAGTGGCTTTTGTGGTTACTACATCTACAGGTCACTATCTTTTTTCAAATGGTAACTTGCTTCACCATATTTTACAGAAACCTTTCTTTTGAACTCTTTTGGGCCTCAGCTTCAATTTTTTTTTCTGAATTGTTGTGAATTGGGTGGAATGATTTTGGAGCGCGCAGAATTTTTCTCGACTCTGTTGTTGAGTTTTAGATCAAATGATTTCATAAGTGTCTTTTAATTATGTTCTGAACTATTTATTTTAACTAAATCCTGAATACGTATTTATCTTTAAAAATAGTTTAAGAACTCGACTAAAAATTGTTAAATAATTGAGAAACCTATGAAATATTTAACTTTGAATTGATGTGTTTTCTCTGGGCGATCTTTAAAAAATTCTATTGTTAGCAGTTCTAATAGCTCATATTATGAATAGAAAAATCATGTACAAGTGATATTTATAAAGAAAAATGAATAAATAAGAAACATCATTACATGTTCATTTCAACCATTCATCAACAATGAATTGATGACTGCTGACTTTCGCTGCTTCAACCCACCAGTTAGTCCGTGCAATGCCATGATTGTGTTTATGCATATATTTCGTGCAATCAGATATGCTAACACTTCATGCATTAGGTATACAAGTTCAACAAGACATTAAAATAAGGGACCCATATGCTAAATAAAAACTTCTTAACACTAAATTCATTGCATGTTTGATGTCACATTTAATGCAAATGAGAAATATACGCATGTTATATGAACAACAAGTGAGTAACATCCATGCGAAGATGATAGAGCAAACAAAGCTAACATTAGTTCTTGTTCATCAAATATCATAAATAGTTACTGAAAGGAGGCATACACAGTTCCAGCTACAACTCCCGAGGTGCTAAATCATTACCAAGTTAAGAGCTCCATTATTCCCCCACACTAATAACATTGTTGTCTCTTCAATAGCTACTTGTTCCCCAACATTCCCTGCATTAAAAGCCCCACTATTATACCCTGCATCAAGGTCAGTTAAAACCCACCCTAGTATTCCTTCCTCTTGTCCAAACCCAACGCCTAAATTTCTCACTTTGCTCACTTTCTCCCTTCCTTCCATGACTTGTCAGTTTCCATCATTAAGCATCAGTACTGTTCTATTCATCATTTTTTCGGCAACTCAGTGCACACATATAACTATAGAAGGTGTTGGTAATATGAACATCTAAAGTTTAGGTATTTGCCTTCCCTTTTGGACTTTCAAGTGACCCACTTACGGATTGCCATGTCCAGACATGGAATTTACACCCTTCTGTCATTAAGGATCTCAGAAAATACATATCGTTCTTTTTACAACTCTGAATGCGACCACTGCACCTTTTCAATAAATGTATTGAAACATGTTTCAAACCATTTTCCATATGTGCAGTTGACTACAAATGAAGGTTGTGATTTCTGTCATTTGGTTAAACTACCTTCTACTTGAATTCAAGTAAGACTGCTGCTTCTATTCACTTAGCTTATATGAATGATTGGGCTATTTCATCTATTCACGGCAATTAATGCTTGCATACATACCTCTGTAAAGCTTAGTTTGATTCACAATAACCGCGTTAGGACTGATAATGGTTGAGAGTGTGGGAGTAAAGTGTAAGTTAGAAGCTTTATAAGAATGAGTATGATTAACATATAAGAAAAAAAAATCACAGAAGAATTATCTTTTATCATCATTATACTTATTGACGGTACAATTTGGCCATATAACCGTTCAACATATTCAATCTTTTCACTACAACGGGAGAAATAACGTAGTATTAAAAAGAATAAAAATTTACAGCATAGCATTAAATGCTCTGTAGATCTTCATTTCTTGACTAACAACAATATGCATCCAATTCCATGCAGAATACTAACAATTATACATAATTTTGCAGCAAAATGATGGTCGAACAGATTCACCTCTAAAGTTGGAAGACGATAATATATTCTTCCTTGATTTGATAGTATTTTATGGACTGGCAAACGTTGTGATACTCTTATCCTTTCTCACTAAACACATTTTCTTACTCTAGTATAGTTAAATTCCTTAATATAAGAAAACTAAAACACCAAACCTCTGCACTGGTTGTTCATTTGGTAATTTATGTATGAATGAACATAAAATTAATAACAAAAAGTACATATTTTAATTTCTTTCCCTTTATAATGAACCTCACTTCATTACTTTCAGTGCACATATATAAATAAATAATACTAAATATCCAACATGAATACACACATGTATATTTGCTGTCAGTGAGCTATGATCCCCTTCTAAACACATGGATATACCTAGCCACATGGGTCAGATGAATCCACATAAAACACAACAGTTAGAAGTATCTTGGACGATGAGGGGCATATCTCCCTGAATTAGGCATGTTATTGGGTGAACTTCCATATGGAGGTCTTGGAGTCGGTGTCCCGTACGGGTAAAGTGAATCTGAAAAGTAATAGTAACAAATAAAGAATGTATTAAGCAAAATATAGGTCAAGAAGAAAAGGGAAGAAGAGAGTAAGTACCGAATGTGGTTGGGGAGCGAGTACGCAGGTCAGGCCGGAAACCTCTCAGGGAATGGGTGTATGCCTCTGTAGGATAAGGTTCGTCATGAGTTCTATAATCGAATGACACTGCTCTTGCACTGACTATTGGAGAGGATTCATTCAGGCCACTCCTGTAGGCATCAGGATAAGGTTCACCACGAGTTCTATAATCAAAAGACATTGCTCTTGCTCTTGCTGTTGGAGAGGATTCATTCATGCCACTCCTGTTGTAGGCATCAGGAAAAGCATCATGAAAAACCATATTGTTCCCTATAATGTCTGGCCTGTTGGGGCCACCCACGACAGAGTTGTTGAAATTGCGGATATCATCCCTCGAAATGGCATAGTAAGTTTGATTATAACCGGTAACATCTCTGGGGAAGCAATTTGATTCACTATTGGAATAAGGTTCACAAGGAGAAGGTGCTCTGGCAACACGAGGAATTTGACTTCCAGGATATACTCCAGAAAATGAATTTATACTCCTCTCAAGTTCAGTCACATGACCATTTGCATTAACCTATGAACAGTTATTGCATAGGCATCAGCATTGTTGCCACAAAAATAGAATAAACGAGATGGATAAGGTTGCAATTAGATGGAAATATCTAGAACGAAACCTGACTAACTTGACTAGGAATCCCATGGCTATTTGGAGTCATAGTAGAATAAGAGCCTGACTGATGAAGACCACTGCCTGAACCAAATTTGCACATCATTAAGACCATAAAAAAGTGTAAAATTGCACACAGATGCTGCAAGTAAACAAATAACTGCTTCCAGATAAAAACCTGTCAAACTTCTTTTATTTTGTAAATGGGATCCAACAAAAGACTCATTGCAACCTCCAAGGGGTAATGTTGATCTGTTATTGTTAGACACACATGCTAAATTCTGCTTCATCTGATCCAAATATTTCTGAGACTCGCTTTGGTTCATTTCCTCAAACATAACCTTAGGGTACAAATAAAGATTTAGTTAGCGTGAGTTAGACTTGTAGTACAGTCATATTACAGTCACAGTAACAAAAAGTTGTAGACTAGTAGGTTACTACATACCTGATCAAAAACTTCATCTGAATGAGGCATATCCTTGCTTTCAGGCAGAACATAATTAGCTGCCACAACCGTAAACAGAATAAATAGGCCGTAAGATGAACTTAAAACTAGCAGATAACAGGGAAAAGAAAAACAAAACTAACAATACCTATCATTTTATTCAGAGCATCAAGTGGTACTTCTTTACCCATTTCTGCAAATCTTTTATCAGACCTTATCTTGAGTTCTTCTGGCTTTGGGAATACAACAACAGCTATCTTGAATGGACAAAAAATCATATTACAAAATGCATAGAATATTTATATTCCAAGCTTCAACAATCAGATAAATACTCACCTTTTTATAATCTGCAAATGGTTTAAGCTTACGCTTACGTGCACTCTTATACACATTTGTCTGATCAATTATGTAATTCCGAGGTATATTAGCTGCCCTGGATAGCAGTATATTGAATATTCCAGTAGCCCTATCCATCAAAAGATCAAATCTTTCACCGTAGTTGTTTCTCCGCAATAGTCCAGGTACCTGCATGACATTGAATTCAGAAAAAAAAAAAACACAAATAGAAAATAATAATCACAAAATTGGGTCAAGCAAAGTCCTAACCTTCATCTGATCAAGAATTAAGTTTGTGCCAAGTAACACATAACGCTTTTCTGGATGATCTCTCACCCATTTTTCTGCCCATGTAGTCTTGCCTGAAGCTGGTAATCCCACCATCATTATCATTTCACAATCCTTTGGATCAGAAAAGGAAGGTCCCATAATTATGTTTGCATCCTCCACAGATGAGGTCCACGGTTTAAACCCTTCTTCAGGAACAAGTCCATCTCCAACACTGAACTGCATTTGGACTTCAACATTTTTCAACAAGACATGTGGAAAAAGTGCTGATTTCCACTGTAAACTCCCTGTAGGAGAATCCATAACTCCAAGGTTAGCCACATCAAATTTAGTAGCAACACCCAACCATTTACCATTCTTGGAGAAACCTATAGAAGCCAGCGGTTTGCTTTCAAGGTCAACACAACAAATAATTGTATCCCCAACACCAAACCTATCTCCAAAATTTACAAATCTTCCAGAATTTGAAAACTTGCCAGTACCACCATATCCAAAGCTGTGTCTAGACTCTCCAAGGTTCCCAACTGTATCTTCGCCTCTAGAAATCCCAAGACGACAAATATGTTGCTGCTCAGGGACAGTGTCATTCATATCAACCAGCTGTTCAGACACAACTTTACAGCCAAAACAATATTTACCTCTGATTATTCCCACGTTAGCCCGGGCACCAGACCAACAATAAGCAAACCCTTCCTGGTGAAGTCCATATCCAACAAGTCCATTGTGATCAATATTGAAATCTATCAGTAAATAAAACTATTAGCTGAGACATCACACGCCAAGGTAATAGATATATAGGAGATAGACAGAGAAAACAATACATTTTCTGACAATTTCGCATGTTTATTAACTAGCTACTCAAGAAAATACTTTATGTTAAATGCACAACACCTCGAATCACTTCCCTTACGAAACCAATAACTAGCTATTCCTTCGTCATTCTAACATTTTATGTGTTTTTTTAACATTAAATTTATCAGATAACTATTCAGATTTTCATGATCAAACAATTAAACACAACTATGATTGAAAGGAAAACGATAGTTAATACCTAAGTCACAGTCGGCAGGATTGAGAATGACATGCAGAGTAGAAGCAGATACATCAGATTCAGGTGCAGATTCCCTCACTTTCTTCGACAACAAGTGAGAATTATCCTCCTCTGCAAAACGTCGTTTCGTGGAAGCCATTGTCGAGGATAACAGAAGACTTCTCCGCTTCTCAGTTTTTATTTCTGGCTTTATAGTGTTCGGTTTTATATTTCTCCTAATCAAAACTTATATTTATATTAAATCTTTATCACTTCTATTTTTAGAATTTAAATGTAAGAAATATGAAAATACTTGCACACCTAAAAAAATTTATTCATGGAAGTTGCTTTTGTTTGATTTATTATTACTCTATAATTTATCTATAATTTATAACAACAATTATATTATTTTTTTAAATACACATTTTCTCAGATATTTTTTATTTATTTTGTAAGAAAAATTTATTTAGAGTGAAGTTAAAGGTTGATAAGATCGTCAAGTTCGATCCATTCGTTAAAATAGGATGAGGTGCTTTTTAAATAAGGTAATTTTAGTTAATTTTTATATGTTTCATGATCAATTCTAATTTTTCAGAAAAAATAAAATAAAAAAAAAACTAGTTAAAAATTTAACAAAATTAACAAAAATTACGTAAAGTCACGAAACCCATTTCAAATACAAGTATAATGCATATTTAATATGAATGTATAGTCAATAAAAACAAAACAAGTAAATATTTTACTTTTGTGAAATACTAAATCAGTTCAATTTTTTATATTTAATCCAGGAAATTATTGTTTTGAAATATAAATAAAATATACACTAGTCACCACATGTGTTTGCATATAAGTTGTCACCAACATCGCATCTCTAGTTTGGGCCATGCATACAAATTCAAATATTCAAATATGTACAAAACAAAATGCATCATCATCACAAATTAAAAAAAAAAAAAAATAAGGAAGTTTTTTACATTCTAACATCAGTATATATTAAAAACTTAAATAAAAAACTAAAAATTTAACAGAAATATGAAGTGTCCTGAACACTTAAAGAAAAACAAATATGAAAGTGTGGAAGTGAAGTTGGACATAATTAAGTATATACATACAAAGTAAGTCAAACCGGTTTATACGAGTTGACTTATCACAAATCGGGTTAAAAATAAGTGAATTCAATCCGGTTCATTTTATAGCGAGTCAAAACTTTTATAATTCGGCTTACCTTACCACGGGTTAGTGGGTTAAGTGGATTGGCTCACCAACCCACATAAAAAATTTATTTATTTTTAAGTATTCAAATATTTGAATAATTTTTTAAGCAAATCATGAGATTACAATCACAATAAAATCAAGAATCAATATCTTCATCATACTCATCACCAATATATGATGAACTGTTTCTAAAAATGTGTTTATATAGTCCAAGAAAGCATGAGTAATATTACACTGTTTTTGTCATGTTATTCAACAAAATATAAATGAAAAAACTACACATTTTTGTCATGTTAATTTAGAAAAATTTGTTTATAAGACGGTTATTTGAGTAATTTATTATAAAGATAATAATTAAATATTAAAGTATCAACGTATATAGCTCGACAATTAAATTAATTAAACAATCAAACTATTCAAATATTATTGAGCAACATTCTGGCATTTAAAAACATGAAATTGTAATCTTATATAATTATGAGTAGTAAATAATTATAAAAGAATTGTAAAAGATGTTGGTGGATTAAGTGGATCAACCTACCTTCAACCTGACCCGAACCCGTTTAACCCGTGGGTTAAGTGATCCGGATTGAGTTCAGCCCACTCTTGAAAAAATCAAATTTTTCTTAACTTAATCCAACTCAAACCCGTGATAAGTCAGATTGACTCACAAGTTGAAAGTTATTTTAACATCTCTGAACAAGCATCATTAGTTAATGGTACTATCATCTCCCACCCCATTAAAATTTATAGATTTTATATAATATTTAGAGAGAAGTTCCCATGAATACACTACTTCCACTACAACAAAAATGAATTTTAGTGACAAAAATTTAGTGACAAATATAAATTTTGTCATTTTTTATATATTAGTTGTGACTAAATTTTTATTTGTCACAATTATTAATCATAATAGTGATAAAACAAAAAAAAATGTCACAAAAACTATATTAAAAAATTTATTAAATAAAATTATTATTAATATATAAATTATTAAATATTAATAACTTAGTTTTTATTTTTATTAGTAATAAACTATTAATTATTACAATA
>Ga0214545_1000916_pt1 | contig 51972 bp, 38 predicted proteins | sample CNSS4metaG_FD_160064 | JGI IMG/M metagenome (GOLD analysis project Ga0214545, IMG submission 160064) | Root nodule microbial communities from cowpea collected in UCLA plant growth center, Los Angeles, California, USA - CNSS4 | ecosystem: Host-associated > Plants > Roots > Nodule | place: USA... | reverse complement strand
CCTCCCCTTTTCCCCTCTTTTATAACTATTCTTCTAAAATGAAGTTCTTACATTGGATTGGTTGGGAGTCAACTTGAGTTAACTTAACTCTTTCCATTCTCTTGCTCACTCTTTATATAGTAGTGCATTAGAGAAGTGATATTTATTTGATATCATAAAAAACAACAATTACCAAACATCCTCATTTTATAAAAAACATGTAGAATTGTTAATTTTTTAAAATTTAACAAATACTTATATTGTGTAGGGTAGAATTGGAATTATGAAATGTGGACACAAAAGAAAAAATCATCTTTACATATAACTAGCGAAATAAAAATTTGAGTTAAGAACAATAAGAAATATATAATTATTTTTTAAAATAGTTGTTAAATGTAAAATTAGAAAAATAAAATATGTACACAAAAGAAGTTTTTAAATTAACTACTATAGACAAAACAGATTTTTAGAATAACAGTTAAAGATAAACTATTTATCAAATAATTAATTTGTAAATTAATAATTAAGAGTAAAACAGGAATAACGAAATGTGGGAACAGAAAAGCGTATCTTCTTTATATGTTGTATTAAATATAAAGTTAAAATACATAAAATTTAAAAATTACCTAATTACTTTTATGATAAAAATAAAATTAAATAATTTTTGAATAAATTAAAAATATTAAATTTTAATAATACTTTAATTATTATTATTAATTACTAGCTTATACACATGCATTATCTCGTTTGTTTGTACGTTGTAGGCATTTTTTAAATATTCATCTTATTATATTTATATTTATTAAAAACAAAGTGAAATATGAATGAGAAAATAGAAAATACCTTGTTGAGGAATAGGGAAAGAAAGAAAGAGAGAAGATAGACCATTTTGTAGAAAACGTGTAGAAGTAATTGTTAATTTTAAAAAATTTAACAAGTAATTATATTGTATAGAGTAAAATTGGTATTATGAAATGTGAACACAAAAGAAAAAAATCATCTTTATCGAAATAGAAATTTGAGTTAAGATCAATAAGAAATATATAATTATTTTTTAAAATAGTTGTTAAATGTAAAATTAGAAAAATAAAATATGTACACAAAAGAAGTTTTTAAATTAACTACTAAAGACAAAAGAGGTTTAGAATAGTGATTAAAGGTAAATTATTTATAAAATAATTAATTTTTAAAATAATAATTAAGGGTAAAACTGGAATAATGAAATGTGAACAAAAAGAAAGTATCATCTTTATATAATGTATTGAATATAAAGTTAAAATAAATAAAATTTAAAAATTACCTAATTACCTTTATGATAATACTTTAATTATTATTAATTACTAGAGTAAACACATGCACTATCTCATCTGGTTTTACGTTGTAGGCATGTTTTAAATATGCATCATATTATATTTATATTTATTAAAAACAAAATAAAATATGAATGGAGAAAATAGTAAATAACAGTTGAGGAATAGGAAAAAAATAAAGAGAGAAGACAGACCATTTTATAGAAAACATGTAGAAGTAATTGTTTATTTTTTTAAATTTAATAAATAATTATATTGTATAGGATAAAATTGGAATTATGAAATATTAACACAAAAGAAAAAAAATTATTTACATATAACTAGCGAAATAGAACTTTGAGTTAAGAACAATAAAAAATATTTAATTTTTTTAAAATAGTTGTTAAATATAAAATTTAAAAAATAAAATATATACACAAAATAAGTTTTTAAATTAAGTACTACAAACAAAAGAGGTTTTTAGAACAACGGTTAAAGAAAAAATATTTATAAAATAATTAATTTTTAAAATAATAATTAAGAAGTAAACACAAAATATTATCTTCTTTATATATTATTATAGAATATTATAGATTACAAATTATATCTATATTATTATATATTATTAATTATTATATATTATTAATTATTATATATTATTATCAATTATTAGAATACATAGCCGCAAATCAACTGATTAGAATAATCAACTTAAATAAACAGAACAAGACTAAATGTTTGATGTGTTTAAAAGAAAATAAATATATGAAAATTTAAATAAGAAAAAATATTTGATAGAAGAAATTGAAACTAAAATTACAGTAAAAGTTGTTTTATTTTACTATTATTTATTTATTGCATTGTTATTGATAGTATTTTGTACTCTTAGAGTAATTGCTATCAATGGTTGGGAAGTTGGGAATATAATGCATGAATAATCAAAATGGATGTTAACTGAGGGAGAAGAAACGTATTATTCAATTAGGAAGGATATTAGAATAGGAACATTTAATAGTTGATTTCAAATCTTTCCTTAACTGCAGTTCTTTAGTTGTATTGTACTAGTGATTTTTTTACTGTTATAAATTACTTGAATAAATTATTAGATTTTTCTTTAAATTAAACCATTCCACTAAGTATAATTTCTTCTCGCTAAAGATTAAATTTTCATCATATTGTTTTTAATTTTACATATTGTTTGATGTTTTTTAAGGAACAAATTATTAGTAATTTTTTGAGTTAAATATGTTTTTAATTCCTGAACTTTGATTTAAAATTAGAATTCGTCCCTAGCTAAAACTTTGATAAATTTTGGTCCCTAAATATTAACTTTTAACTTTACATTAAATTTCTTTTTAAATATTTTCACCTACAATCATTCATATTTTTATTTCATTTTATTTTTCTAACTTTAACACACAAAATATTACATAAATTATTTTAACCAAATAAGTATACATTTATCAAAATTAAATTTACAAAAAATAATCATAATTATAATATTTTATAATGATAATTTTTTTATTACATTATTATAATATATTTAAATTATCTTATTTATTATAATCACTCTTTAAATTATTCATTCTATATTAATTTATAAATATTACATTAAATATATTCTTTAAATTTAGATTTAAATGGGTTTAAAAAATTATAAATTTATAATAAAGTAATTTATTATAAATAAATATACAAATATAATGTTGTAAGAAAAAAAAATTCTAATGATTTACATAGATTCAAACATATCTATAACAATGAAAAAGTCTTTACTAATTTGAAATAAAAAAGTCCTAACTAATTTGAAAAAAATATCTCTTCTTTTCTGTATTTTCATAACAGTTGAAAAGGCTATTGATAATAGAATGAACTAACGAGGAATGGGGGCAGATCCAGGACAATATCCGATATGATATCCAAAAACGCAATATAAAAAACGTAAATAAACATAAAAATCGTAGATAATATTCTTAATCTAAAAGCAAACCTACAACTTGTAATTACATCTAAAAACATTTTCAAAAACAATTATTACCAGTATAGTCTTCCAAAAATTAACCGTTCAAGGTTAAATAAAGAAGATGCGTATAAAAAGTTTAAAGCAAAGATACATCTAAAACATCATACAAACAAGAAAAGCTCATTCGAAAATAACAAAAAGAAATTAGAACAATATCAATAAGCCAATTAATCTTTTATGGGTCAGCATCGATCATTGACATGAAGACTAAAGTTCCAAAATACACCATATAGAGTACCAACATTAGATTAAACTCACTCAATCAAATCCTAAAGACATTGCCCTAGACAACCAGGTCATTAAACTAATCACTGCTACAACTAAAAACAAACAGAAAATCCCAACTGTCAGAAACACACCAACTGATCTAACGCACATTAGGCTTCCACGTCAACACTTTTCTTCCCCGGGGAGCTCAAGAGCCAGACAAAACCATAAGGGTCCTTGACCTTCCCCACGCGCCCACCACAGCACGCGCCTTCAATTTCAGCAACTTCCTCTTCCACAACAGCCCCAGCACTCACCGCTTTAGCTACAGCCCCCTGCACGTCCTCGGTCTCCAAACACAAAACGACACCGTTTCCACCCGCCTTCACTCTGACAAAGAAATCAAATGAAACTACCTTCAGTCATTGAAATATATTATGAACTAACGTGTGAAGACCACGTTTACAAAAATACGAAAGCTAAAAGTAAACAGACACCGAAAGCGTGGAATTAGGATACAAAAACAATAGATAAGACACTAGAGAACAAAACGTGAACCATGGAAGAACAAAACAGACAAAATGGAAATCACGATTCTCGAAAAATATAATTCCTATTATCCATAGATCGAGTGAATACACGCCAAAAATTAATTTAAAATTAAGGACCAATGCACGGACAAGTAAAACACAAACATTAAACTTATATTTACACAAACAAAAGTCATAGGATCAAAAAACAGTACCAACAACTAAAACCTCACAAATAAAACGCCAAAACATGCTCAATATTGATAGATCTATGAAATATAAGCGATGAACATAACCAGAGAAAACTAACGGTGAAGTAGAGTCATCGACGAGGTCAGCGACGAGAATGGTGGAGCCAGCGATTTTGAGCTCAGCCGAGAGTATGAGAGGAAGCTCGTGATCTGCTTTGCGCTTAGGGTTGAGCGCGCGGGAAACTTCCTCTGCGCCAAACGCAGCCTTGTAGAAGGAAACGGCGTCGTTTGCTTTGGGAGCTTCGACCAGAAGCTGCGGCTTCACAGCCAGAAAAGACACCGCAGCAGCGACATTCTCCGCCACGCCATTTTGTGCATCTTGCTGAGCCATGGGAACAGAGAATGAACAGAGAAGAAGAGAGAAAACGAAAACCCTAACCCTAAGAGAGATAAAGAAGAGCTACTGCAGAAGAAAATTAGATGAGCGTGGAAGAAAAAGATGGGGTGGGGCAGTGTTTATAAAGAAGCGGGGAGCCGAAACGTCTGGGGGCAAAATGGGAATTTGTGAAAACATGAGAGTTCAGTGCATTACTTTACCAATTTTTATTTTAAAAGATAAGGGATTTAGTTTATGGATAAAAGAGAACCTGAGATTGCCCCTAGTTATGGGTTTAATTTACGAAGCGACGCCATTATGAGGCCAACGGTCTTTTCAACTACAACTACATGTTGGTGAGTCTAACACGCGCATGCTTCACGCGCCATCTTCATCACAAATGCAAGAAACCGTCGAAAATAAAGTGTATTTGATACTTTAAAAGTTTAAAATTATTTAATTGAATAATGAACTCAGGTTCAGGACCATGCCTGTACCTAGAAGAATGGAGTATTACAAAATACAAAATAAAATAATAACAGGTATGTTTCTAAAACAGAAAAATAAAAAAGTTTATAAATTAAGATTATGTTTAACTAAATTCTATATGTAGGTTGAAACATGTGATTTTATAAAAAATATGTTAAAATATAATATAAATTTAACTCAAACTCAAATATGGAATAAATGAATATATTAGATAAATATAATAAAATTTATAAATTTATAATGTATATTATAATATGATAAAAGGAGAGAGATGGAGTAAAAAAACACAACTATGATAGATTTACACAAAACCAAGTTGTAGATGTATTATTACTGTAATTATACTACTTATCTTGGAAACATACAGTACTTTGTAGCACAAATTTCGGGATGTAGGTGAAACAATAAAATAAACTTTGATACTACAAATAAAACATTACAAAAGGGAGGAGTGGAAAAGGTATGTGAGCACATAGATTTAATGACAGTAATGTAATAAAACAATCTGGTTTTGATGTAAATAAATTTATATATTTAATCATGAGAAGAAGTTTTTTTTATTATAGTATTTATAAATTTAATTGTATCTTTTATATTCCAAAGTTAAAAATAATTATTTTTTAACTTTGACTACTTTGTAATATTGATGAAATATAATATAGGTTCAAAATATTTTTATTTTTTAGGTGAAAATTGAAATTAGTGTTTAAATGGTTGAGCAAATTTAATTATCTAACTCTAGAAATATGTTGATTTAATTTTTTTAACTAAATTTTATTAAGTTTATTTGATGTTTCAAACACGTCTCATAATAATATTATAGTTATTTATTTATTTATACAGTTTGATACATTTTCATTTCAATATTAACTGAAAAATACATTTAAAACGATAAATAAACTTAATAAAAATAGTTAAAATGAAAAGCTCAAAAAAGTATTTGGATTCCATAATTAATGTGATTTTTAAATAATTTCTCCAAACATTATAACAAGTAAATACACACCGATAACTAAACTAATCATGGATATTCTAACACTCATATAACATGATTGACAATTTTCTTTTCTACACAATACACAACTCCACTACTTTTGTATATAAGACTCTAAACAACTTGAGCATTTACCAACATGCAATAAATATGGTGCTCTTCTATTCAAACTTGATTATATATCACATTTATCTTTATTTTAAGATTAAATATAATTTTAATTTTTGAACTTTAATCTAAAATTAAATTTCGTTTATGTTCAAAATTTTAATATATTTTGATTTCTAAATTTCAATATAAATTGATATTATTTAAAATATTTTAAAAAACTTATATGACTGAGTCTATTTCCATTTCTTTAAGCTACAAAATAGGGAAAATAATAAATTTAACATGCTAAAAGTTGAGTTTTATGGTTCAAAATCGAGATTAAAGATTCTAAATATATGACGACCACAAAAAATCTTTGGATTGTATAACTAATGTGATTTTTAAAGATGTTTTCTAAACTTTATACCATGTAAGTAGAGATTAATACCTAAACTAATCTTACATATTCTAACCCTCTTTAACTTGATTGACAAATTATTTTTCTACACCAGAAATAGCTCCACTACTTATGTATACAGGATTGTAAATAAATTTAATATTTACCAACGTACAATAAACACTTCATGATACTCTTCTGTTCAAACACAGGTTACATATCACATTTACCTTTATATTAATATATATGTCAACATTAAAATATGAAACATAATAAAATAATATATTTAAACCCTTTTTTGTCAAATTTTAGTTTCTACTAAAATGCGCAAACTAACCACAAAATTCTCAACTGTAATACGAATTTAGAATTAACAACAGATCCAACCAAAACATGTAAGAAAGTAAGCGATACAGAAAAAAAAAAAAAAAATATATATATATATATATATATATATATATTAAATATTTATGTTTTCTTCTTATTACTTTAAGTAAGTATTGATCATTATCAATACTTAAAAAAATAGACAATATAAAAGACTTCAAAATTCAAATCTGTGTAATAATATTAAATAGAAATCAATATAACTATTGTTAATAAAATAATAATAATAATGATGATGATAAATAAATAAAATATATTAATCGGTGAAAATCATGCTTTCGTCACCTGCAAACAACTCGATCATTTTAAAGAAAAAATAGAAATAATAGATTGATCGAAGCGAGTTAAAAATAAAGAAAAAAGAACCTGGGAATCACATACACTTGCTACCATTTTTTATCGGACGGAAGGAGCACGTTTCGTATTACCGAGATCCTAGATTTTTTAGTTTGGGCAATTCCTTTGTTGTTTTGGTTTTGAAGTGAGATGAGAGGGGTGTTTTTGTTTTTCCCTCTTTGAAGGGCGAACCTGTGCAGTGTATGCTACGTAGTTGGTCAATAAGGACGGAACATAGTAATGACATTCCCAAAGTTTTCTAAATTTATTTATTTTTATATTTATTTTTATATATATTTTAAAACTATATTTATATATTATTATATTATTTATATTATGGAAAGATAAAATAAAAATTAATTTGATGGAAAGGTCAGTTAACAAAAAGATCATGATTTTTTCTTTGCATAACGTTCTTTCACAATTCATTATAAAAAAGAGTAAAAAAAAGACAAAAAGATAGATTGAGAATAAGAGGTTGGATATAACATAGAGATTGAAGTATGTATTTTTACAAAATGTCAAAATCTCTTACGGATTAAGGTTAATATGCTATTATGATTTATGTAGAACAAAAGTATCCTATTATAATTTATGTATGTTAAATTTATGATTCTCCTATTAGAATGTTTCTCCCAAATTTGTATGGATCCTAGTTATGACTTTAAGGATTCTTTTATAAAATTGGCATGAACCCTAATTATATTTTTTTCCCAAATTAGTATGATTCATAAATTATGAAATTTAGGAATTTTTTTGTTTTCTGATATGATAATTTTTTTAATTAAAGTTTTGAATTTATATAGTGTTGCTTATTTAATTAAAGTTGTATGAGTTTTGTTATATTTTGCAACATGATAATTATATTTTGCAAAGATAAGAGATCATAAATTTATATTAAAAAATTTATGATAAAAGATAAAATATATTATTTTCTTCGAGAAAAAGACTTGAAGATGAAAAAATGTAAACTTTTAAAAATTTCATGATAATTTAAAAAATTAAAAAAAATGCAAAATAACTCTCTCAAATTCTCATAATCAATGTAATTGAATTTAAAAATTCATTAGAATATGACGAGAGAAAACATTCTCTAATATGACAATAACTCACAAAATCAAATTTATGATAATTAATATATTTTTTTATTCAAATATCATGTGTACGTGATTTGAGTAGAAAAATAAATAGTTTTTTTATTAATAAAAGTAATTCATGTGTAAAAATTTAATTTAATACTCCTAAATTTTTGTTTCGAGTTCCATCACTATTTTTTTCCAAGTTCGTTGTTCAATCTAAAGTAAAAAAGTATATACTAAATTTTTTTCCAATGATCGTATATTTTTGTCTGCATCCGTGTGGCCTACTTTGCCCTCCAAATTTACATTTCCTAATACCACAACATAATTTATTAAATCTCTACAATAATTTATTTTTTTTATTACCATTACTAAATTTTTACACTAATGTCACAAATTATTATTTTAAATCTATAACAATATATAAAGAGAATTTCCTCTTTTATGTACACATTTCAAAATACCAATTTTATCCTTTAAAATATAATTATTTATTACATTTTTTAAAATTGATTGTTACTTTTACAATTTTTTTTTAAATCGTCTATCTTTGCTTTTTTCTTTTTTTCTCTATTTATCAACAATTATTCTCTCATCTTTTCTAATATATTAACTTAAAAATATTACATTATCATCACCTACTAATATATATCACGCATATTTAAAAAATGCGTACAGGCTCGACATCATCTATGTGTATGCTAGTATTGTATAAAAAGAATTTAATATAATGCAATACAAATTTTAATATAAAAAATAGTTATTTATAAAATTACTAATTATTAAATAATAACAGAAAGTTATTGTTAATATCAACTAAATTATACTTAAAAATATTATCTTACTATTTATAAACAAAATATTTAAATAAAAATAATAAATAATAATTTAAATAATTTACTCAATACATATGTTATCTTTACTATTTTAAAATTATTTATTCTATTTTTTCTATACTTCTTCTTTCTAGAATATCATTTAATAAAATACATATCTTCTAATACCACAAATAGAGATGACAAATAAACCCGTCCCCGTTTTGACGGGAAATCCCCGCATTGACTGGGTATGAGTATGGGGAATCCTCGACTTTTTCAATTGGGTATGGGGATGGTTACGGAAATGTACATATCCCCGCCATAATATCTGTTCCCGCCATATCTCCATCCTCATTTAAATTATTAAAATACTAGCGTAACATAGGCGCGAGACGCCTGTGTGTATGTATTTTTTAAATATGCGTGATATTATATTAGTAGGTAATAATATTATAATGTTATTAAATAAATATATATATATATATATATATATATATATATTAAAATTATATTTATTAAAAATAAAGTGAAATATATCAGAACAAATAAAAGAATAACCATTGATAAATAAAGAAGAAGAGAAGAAGTAGAGACATCTGATTTTATAAAAAGTTTGTAAAAGTAACGGTCAATTTTTAAAAATTTAATAAATTGTTATATTTACAGGGTAAAATCGGTATTTTGAAAAGTGGACACAAAAAGGGGGAATCCTCTTTATATATTGTTATAGATTCACAATTAATTAAGTAACCCTATATATATATATATATATATATATATATATCTTTTTTTTCAATTTTTTATTTATTCTAGTTATTTGGTTTGTCATGAAATTTATTCACATCTCCAATATATTTTTCATCTTATCATAACATTTATGTAATTATGTTAAAATGATGTATGTCAATTAAAAAAATTTTATGTCTCATATTTTAATATTTCTATTATTTTTTAATTTTTCTATTTATTGTATATTTTCTTTTCACATGAGTATGTTTACTACTCTCAATTTAAGTGTTTAATAGCATAAACCTTCCATTTACTAGGTAATATAAAAAAATTCTTTACTTATTTTCATTAATTTTTGTTTCATTTGAAGAACTTTTTTGTTTCGCTAAAACAATTATTTCTCAACCATTGAGTATATATGTTGATGTTTGAAAAGTGTTCTTAGATGTCCAAGGTATTTTTCATCTTATCATATCCTTAATTATATATTTGTTTTTTTTTGTGCGATTTCTTTCAATAGTTTCTCAAATTGTTTCTAAGACATAAATTTGTTAATTTTTTAATATTTTTATTTGTTGTTTATTTTCGTCATGTATAATATTATTTCAGTATATTTTATCCAATTATTTTTTATTTTCTAACTCATTATAACAATTATATTGTAATTTTTCACTATAATTGTATAAATAACTTTTATTTACTATAATATCAAAATCTAATGTAATTGTCATGAATATTTTTTTATCATCATCCAACATATATTGGAGTTCAAAAGATATAATATCCATGTTAAAATTTTATTATTATGTTTATTATTTGTTTTTTGCGTCATTTTGATTAAGTGATGTATTATCATTTTTATTAGTGTATAAAAAAAGAGATTCATTAGAATTTAAAAAATTGAAGTAAACAAACATTCAAAATATATTTTAATTTGAATATTGTTTTCCTTTAAAATTTTTAAAAAATATTTTTAAATTTTATCAACTAGGTTTCATTAATGTTTGCAGTTTGTAAATTTAATAAATGTTTTAGTTCTCATGAAATTTTATTTGATATTCTAATATAAAATGTAAAACATTATAATTTATTACAAAGTATTTGTTATCGAAGAAACAATCATCATCCTAATATTGAATATTTAATAATATTATGTTTCCTTAACCGTAATTTTTTATTATTTTATAAAAATTAATTAAAATTTATATTAAAGTAGTAAGGAAATGGGTACGAGTATGAGTATGAGATTATACATGTTATCCAGCGGGGATGGAGATGGGATAAAACTTTGATATCCGTTAGATTTGAGTATGAGGATATAGATGAATTTTTTTTACGGAGATGGGTATGGGTTAGCGAAACCTGTCCCCGCCCGTTGCCATCCCTAACCACATAACACATAAACACACATCAATCGGTTCGTAGATATGGATTTAAAACCAATTTTATAAATGAAAATGATAACAATAATGAAATTAAAAAACTGTGTGATGGATTTGGAAACTGAAATAAGAAGTTTACATATAGGTAACTCTATAATAAAATATAAGTACTTATTAATTTGTACTAGTAATTTTATTCAAGTTTTTTTAAGTCGCATATTTAAGGCCCATATTTTCTGATCAAACAGAATGAAAACGTTATTTTGGATTTTATTAATATTTAACGTGCGTATTACATTTATTCATAATATTTTCCCTAACTAACACACATAAAACAACATTTAGAAAAAAAGAAAAAAAAAACACTACAATATGGAAGTTGTATGAACATCTAACGACTTGAGGCCAAATATTAGCCGTTTCAAGCTAAAATAACTTCTCCATCACCCAAAATTTGTGTCAAGCTTTGGCTATTTCTCCGAAAACCAATCTATGCTAAAGTTGTACAACTGTCCATGACTTGAAGTTGCGCTTAACTTGCACGACTTCACCCTGCGTAGTGTAATCGTGTTCAACTTGTAGGAGTTCTTTTTAATAAAATCATGCCTCTTTGTAACAATTTACCCAAATTCGTAATTCTTAAATTTTTTAAAAAGGTTGTCAAATTCTTAAATAATGTATTTGAATTGTAGCATTTAAGTAAAAAAGTCATCTTTATACATTAATTTAGATAAAAAATCATAATAACCTTTATATATATATATATATATATATATATATATATATATATATATATATATATATATATATATATATATAACTTTTAAAACATGTTTGAGTTGGAAATATTTGTAAAAGAAAAAATATAATATTGATGATTAAATTTATGTCAACCTTATCTTTGAAATAGGACATGATTCATTGGTACATAAAGGAAATAACAAAGAGCAAACGTATAGAAAACTTCACAAGTTATATTGAGAAAGAATGTGAGTACATGGTTATATACACTTGGTGCAAGACACACTGTATGGCACGCTAACTAAAAGCAAAATTGTAACTAAACAACTGTCATTGAGAATTACTTTATTTGGCTTACAAATAGAAAAATATTCTACCACACCTCCATAAGCCAAATACTAGATCACAATAGCAACACCAATAAGTTTCCTCAACGTTTTAAACCTATCATGTTTTAAAGGCTTATTCAAAAGGTCTGCCAATTGCTCTTCCGACTTGCAATACACGATCTCACCTTATCCACTTACTTGAACCCTTTCATAAAAAATTCCATCCATACTCCTTGATAACTAGCTTCACAGGTAGCTATATATTCAGATTCACATGACAATAGAGCAACAACAAACTCCTTGGTTAAGCTCCATGGAACATGAGCGTTTCCGAGAAAGAAGATGTTCCCATATGTGCTCCTCCTGCCACTCTTATCACCACTCCAATCTGCATCTGAATATGCAGTAATCTCCAATTCAGATTCTGTCTCAGACCTGGAAAACAAACCCCCAAACTCACTTGTCCTCTACACATATCTTAACACTCTTTTTGCAGCATTCATGTGTGACATTCGTGGGTCTTGCATTTATCTACTAATTAATCCAACATTGAAACACAAGTCATGCCTTGTATTGTAGAGGTATCTTAAACTTCCCACAATCTTCCTATACTTGATTGGGTATACTCTCACTTCTTCAGGCTCTTTCTCTAAGTGAATGCTAACCTCCGCTGTTGTTTCTATTTGTATGGTGCCACACACATCTGAATGGTCTGACTTGAGTTTGGCACTTGATTTCTGGGGCAAAAACTTCTGAAAACTTCCCCTTGTTTGCTTGCTTTGTATGCACTCCTTGCACACCGTATCAGGAATGCTAATTTGGGGAAGCCCTTTGACCATCGAACCTTTGCTCAGAAAAGAGAAGTATCTAAAGTTTAAATGGTCAAAACGCATGTGCCATAACCACTCAGCTTTATCCGGTGAGAGAGAGAAGCATTGATGACTTGCAACTTTCATTACTACACAGAACGTCCTATTTTTAGAAAGTTTGGCTTTAATGGTGAACTTTCTATTCTTATCAAATACACCAAGACAATTGTCCTCCATTTGCATCACAAATCCCTTTTGCAACAACTACCTGAGGTTTATCAAATTGGTTTTTAACCCTAGATCATTCAATACTTCTTCTATAATCACTTCTCTCCCATTTTCATCACGTAACACCACCCTTCCTAAGCCTTCAACTTATAGGGTTCTATCATCAGCAGACTTTATTTTCCCATGCGCCACCTCCATTTTCATGAACCAATCCCTCCTGCCAGTCATATGGATGGAGCAACCTGAATCCAAGTACCACGAAGTTCCTTTTGCCTCTTCTTCACCAAATCTTTCCATCAACATTACAGGCTCTGAATCTGATGTTTCGTCCTAAGCTAAGTGGGCTTGGTCTCTAGATTTATTCTTGGCCCCTTCACCTTTCTAGGATTCTTTAGCGAAATGGCCTAACTTCTAACAATTAAATCACCTTACTTTTCTCTTATCAAACTTCCATTCCTTTTTTTCATCAAAACTTGAACCAGATTTGTGGTTTTTACGTTTGGTAGAATCACATGAACTTACATCATTCTCTTTGTGTGTCTCTTTGTATCTAGAGTTGTATCTTAAGGAGCTTTTGGACCCTTTTCCCTTTCCTTTGTACTAGGACCAAGCTTGTAAGGCTCGTTCTTGATAGTGTTTCCGTTCATCCATGCGATATTCATGAGCTTCGAGCGAGTGTTGCAACTCCTATATCTCCAACTTCTCAAGATCTTTAGTCTCTTCTATCGTAATCACCATATGGTCGGACTTGGGAGGGAAAGACCTTAGTACCTTGTTCACAACGTGTTGTTCAGATATCTTGTCACCACAAGACTTCATTGCATTCACTAATTCTTGTATCTTTATCGAAGTACTCACCAACGGTCTCACATTCTTCCATCATCAAGAACTCGAACTTCCTTCTAAGAGCCTGTAGCTTCACTTTCTTGTGTTTACCCACATCTCCATACGTTTTCACCAAAGTTTCCCAAGCTTCCTTTGATGTTTCAACATGAGAGATCTTGGAGTTGACGCATTGGTACAAAAGAAATTGTGCCTTGCCGCCCAACTTCTATTGTAGTTTGTGATTCTTTTTCTCCTCCTCAGTAGCCTTGCTACTTATCTTCATAACGCTTGTCTCAATGACCTCCGTTACCTCTTGGAAACTGAACACAACTTTCATCCTTATTTTCCAGTCATCGAAAAGCTTATCATCAAAGACTGGTAAGCCTCCTTGAATCATGCCTTCCATGCCAGCCATGTTTTCTGTGCTTTACCCTCAACAACAACACCCTTCTCTTCTTGATGTTCTTCTTTCTTTCTCTTTCTTGGTGTACCAAGAAACAAGAAGCTTACACTTTTTCTCTCAAAGAACACTCTGACTAATACTCTCTGTATAGTTGCACTCGAAAAACTTTACACTGACTGACACACTTTTCTTACGTAGGCCCTAATACAACCTAGCTCTTGATATCATAAAGAAAATAACAGAGAGCAAACATAAAGAAAACTTCACAAGCTATATTGAGAAAGAATGTGGATACATGGTTATATATACTTGGTGCATGGCTCACTTTATGGCACGCTGACTAAAAACAAAAGTGTAACTAAACAACTGTCATTTACAATTACTTTATTTGGCTTACAAACAAAAAAATATTCTAACATAACATAATTTATCAAATTTTGATTTGATTGTAAGTTATTAATTAAAAGAGGAAATTATTAGATTTAGAGAAAAGTTAGCAACTTTTAAGACATTAAAAATTGGCATGCATGCATCCATACGAAGAAAAAATATATTCGTCATATGTTATGTGTCATGTTTGGTAGTGCAAGTAACGTACGTTTAAGGATGGGCAGAGCATTATCCGTACCGTACTTGTCCCGATCCATTGTCATCCTCAAGAGTCTAGGTGAGCTCTAGCCCCCTAAACTTTTCAAATTTTGTGTATTATAATGAAAATTTATGAGAATTTAATTAGGTGATTTTATACTTCTTTTATAACACTTAGTTTAATATTAATAAATAGTCGAACATAAAATTAAATATAATAAATAATAAAATTATTAATATATATTTTTTATTTCTCTCCTTTTGTCTTTTGAGTTGCTTACGGTTTGTGTTCATCTCCCACTCTCTCATATGCTTTATTTTTTTTTTTTGAAGAAAAAAGAAAGCTAAATGCAAACTAATTATTATACTTTCATTTGTTATTTATTTATTTACATTCTTGAAAAAAAAACTCTTTTGTCCTACTTGATATTGAAATATTACTTTCATAATACACTATTTTTTTTCATAACACATTTCTAGTTATGATAGTTTATTTTTGATATTTTAAATTATTATGAATAGTCTTAGGTGAAAATGTACTACAATCTTACTCTTATTTATATCATTTTCTATAGTGAATTAGGGAAATGAATAAAAATACTTGTTTTTTATTTTAGTCTTCTATGTTTAGTAGCTTTTTCTAGAATAATGGTAGTTGTCGCCTAACAACAATCATATCAAGTCATATATAAAATGTGCATCTAAGGATATCACTGCCATAACTTCAAGATTTTATTAAAAATAAGAAGAAGAAAAAGAATAGGAAAACATGGGGAGATCATACCAAACCCATGATAAAAATACATCGCACACAGACAAAAAATACCTATGATGAAAAAATTAAGTAAATACATAGATGGAAAAATGTAAACCAATGCAACACCAGTAGAAAACTAAAATTCAATAATCAAATTCCTTAGCATATTAAACACGCTTACATTGTGTCTGATGAGGGAAGGCAAGGCGAAAGACAAACATCATATGTTTCCATTGTAATAAACTATGACATATGATTAGAGAGTGCAAATTCCTCAAGCGAGAGAGATCAAAGGATAGAGGAAATAATTACAATAGAAGAGAAGATAAAGATAAAATCACCACTGCAATTGTGTCTGATGAGAAAATTGTCATTGTTTATGAAGATGACTCTATTAATCTCACCAATTAGAAGTAGGAATGGATTATTGACTTTGATGCCTCGTTTCATGTTACACGACATTGTGATACTTCACATCATATACTGTTGGAGATTTTGGGCATGTGAAGATGGGAAACCAATGGGTAAGCAAGATTGTTGGCAATGGATATATTTTGTTGGAGACTAATACTGGTTGCAAGTTGCTTTTAAAGAACGTTATAAATATCCTAGATATTTGCCTTAGCTTGATCTCTGCCCAGGTACTTGATGAAGATGGTTATTATAATTTCTTTGGTGATGGAAAATGGAAGTGCACTAAAGGGGACATGTTGATAGCAAAATGAAAGAAATGAAATACTTTGTATTGGACATCAACAAATTTCTCTATACCTCAAGTGAATGCAGTTGAAGATTCTTCCATAAAACTATGACATAAACCGCTAGGTCATTTGAGTGAGAAAGGTCTTGCTACACTTTCAAGACAGGGGTTGCTTTTTGTTAAAGGTACATCTCTTTAAACTTGTATTGACTATCTTTTTGGTAAGCAACATAGAGGTTTTTTCACACTTATTCTCTACATAGAAGACCACATGTCCTATAATTAATTCACATTGATGTTTGCACTATGAAGGATAAATCAATAAGTGGTTGCTCTTATTTTTCACTTTTATTAATGACCATTCTAGAAAGGTTTGGGCCTTTGTTGTGAAATCCAAAGACCATATATTTGATATGTTCAAGCATTTATAAGCAAATGTTAAAAGAGAAACGACAAACTATTGAAATGTGTTAGAGTAGATAATGGTGGTGAGTACAACGGTCCTTTTGAGCATTATTGCAAAGAGCATGACATCAAACATGGGAAGACATTTCCAAAGACACCTTAGCAAAATGGAGTTGCAGAGTGAATGAACCACACAATTAATGATAAAATCATATGCATGCTTTCTCATGCAAAATTGCGTAAAGTTTTCTATGGTGAGGCATTGACAACTGTAGTGGATTTGATTAACCTTTCTCCTTCTATTCTTCTTGATAGTGATATTCCTTGGAGGGTGTGGAAAGGGAAATATGTTTCTTATAATCATTTGAGAGTGTTTGGCTGCAAAGCATTTGTTCACATCCACAGAGATAAAAGATCAAAGCTTGATGGAAAGTTTAAACAATGCATCTTGTTTAGTTATGGTCGTGATGATTTTTGTTACAGATTTTGGGATCCGGTTGATAAGAAGATTGTTAGAAGTCAAGATACTATTTTTCTTGAGGACCAAACCATTGAAGATATTAATAAGAAAGAGAAGCCAAAACAAGTTACTCACGAGTTCATTGATGTTGAGCCAGAACCTTCTGCCAAGGTTGTTGATCATGGGGGAGATGTGAATACAAACTTGGAGAATGTGGTTGATGTGCTTAAGACTCAAGTTATTGAGCCAACTGAACAAACTCCTCCTCCCAAACCACGCATGGAGCCTCTCCTAAGAAGATCGACTAGAGAGACGTCCTTCACAAAAAATATTATCTTCATGAGTTTGTGTTGTTGACGGATGGGGGAGAGCCCGAAAGTTATGAAGAAGCTATGTCACATCAAGAGGAAGACAAGTGGTACAAAGCCATGCAAAAAATGAAATCCTTACAAGAGAATTGTAACATCTCGGTTGATATTACTAATTTTAAATAAATAAAATTAAAATAGATAATAATTACACATTATTTTATTTTGCCATTTCCCAAAAACAAGGGAAAATGAAAATCTCTATTAAAATCTCCATTAATTCAAAATCGACAATACATAAATATCAACCACAAGTTCTAAGTCAAGTAAAAATAAACATTTACAAAATGCCCAAAATCCATAAATAATAAAAATTCTATAAAAGCTTTTCCCTCACTAGCCCGCTCCGGCTCTATACCTCACCAAAACTACCTGCAACATCATCTTCTCCCGTATAACACATTACACGATCATTGCCAAACACAAGCATATAGGGTGAGCTAACAATATAAGAATCATATATAGAATTCAGATATATAAGCACACACACATCAAAGGAACTTTGATTTCACACCACATGGCCACCACTATGTTATCCATGTTCTATGTCTTTAGATAAATACCTCAAGATGATCTTGCTGCCACACCTACAAGCCACAACTTGTAGAACACGTGCGGGGCACTTGCTATGGACCACACTCTGAAACACTAAGTGGAGTTTCCAATACGAAACATAGTTTGTAATGTCTCAAGACTACCAAACTCGTCGGCTAAATATCGAGGAGGACAATCTTTTTGGACCCATCTATACGAGCCACAACTCGAACACTCACACCGGCAACACTCGCCAATCCGAGCCACAACTCAAGGATTTCTCGTGTTCATCCGCCATCCCGAGCCACAACTCAAGAGATGTCATTCTAAGCCACAACTCAAGGAATGTCACGTGTTTACCCACTATTCCGAGCCACAACTCAAGGGATATTGTTTCAAGACACAACTCAAGGAACACTCCAGCAAGTTAATCTTTAAGGTATCACCCAAAGTCTTGTAGACAATGTACAACCAAAGCAAACAACATCTTGCCTCTACATTATCGCTTGGCGTTGCTCCAAAGCCACCAGACGAACTTCGGTTCTAGACTGTCTAGTGGAAGTCACAACCCGCCAGGCGACAAGCGCCTCAAACAACACTACCACTGCTAGTATTGCCTGGTGAAACACACTTGACTGCCAGGCGCCACGTGTTCTAGGACCCTTATATTTTTGTAGCTCTCGCTTGACTGTTCAAACTTCATCGTCAGGCGCTACACCAATACAACGTGCTTACTGGTTATTTTCCCATTGTAGCGAAACTCTACTCCCTCTCAATACCTCTATAGGCTACTCAGTCATAGTGACACCCAAACCTCTTCCTAAAGGTTGAAGTTCATCTCACCCAGAATTATACAGAGTTACATCTCCAATTCCACTTACTTAGACCATTTAACTGCCTAAATTTAATTAGATACAACCACTACATACAACGCATATCATGGTCCCCTAATTGTACTTATTTCCTGTTATGGTCCTAAACATCACATCATCCTTCACCAATTTTGTTCTATCACCTTGCAATATCCATTAACATGCCACATACTTATTTATTCGCAATTTAAGCTCATATTACTTATCATTAAACTGAGAACATAATGCCTCATCTTAGACCAATCACTACAAAATTTTTGTAACTCACACCACAACCCCAGCTATGATACCCATTACACCCAATTCTTCAACCCCAATCCATTCTTAAATCTTGCTTTTTCTCCCACATACAATGTATTCTTGGACTGTCTTTTCCCTAATTTTCCTCACTATATATCCATAATTTACCATAGAATCAGACCCAAACCCGTCACGTCCAAAACCAAAAACTTGTCCTTATGATATGCATTGTCGCTTGGTGGTAGATTACGTCTCGCTAGGCAGCACATCAGTTTTTGGGAAACTCAGATTCTGCTATACCTACAAGAACACCTTGAAAAATTCCAGAGCATCTCCTTCCGCATAATTCCACAATTCAATCGTGTAACCATTTATCCCAAGGCTCTAATTATCAATTTAAATGCGAACATAACAGCTCTTCCTAGAATTTGTACACCAATTAACCTAATCACATAAAACCCCCAATTCACAAACCCTAATATCCAACCATAACCATATTCATCAAAATTCCTCGTACCTTATCATAGTTTCACAATTAATACCTTCCCTCAATCAACCCACAATTTGAAACAACTTTCCCACCAATCAGAAACAACCCAAAACATGTAAACACTACAAATCGAGTCATTGTTGCTCATGCCACCTGGCGGTTCCTACAAAATACTCAAAAATTGGGTTGAAACACATGCATCGCTTGACAACCAGTTCATGCTACCAGGGGATTCCTCTCTGGAACCCATAATTTGCACAAAAAAAGGGATGAGCGACTTGGAGGTTTTGAAGGCCCACTAAGAGGTTTTTAGAAAATTTTCAGAAACTCGAATTAAAATAAGAATAGACCAAGGAGCAACATCATATCATACAAATTCAGCTATTTCTCTCTCTCTCTCTCTCTCTCTCTCACTCTCTCGCACAAATGGATACTTGGAATACTCTTCTCACAATGCATACAAAATTCAGCAGTGTTTCACTCTTCTAATTACTCTCTATTTTCTAGCATTTCCATCTGCTCCTGAAGACGACTAGGGTTTCAGCTCCTTCACATTCATGCTAAAAAGAATTTTAGCAAAAAGGAAGCTTAATCCATGTCTACTAAGGTTCGAACACACAACAAGACAAATATCAAGTCAATGCACAACCATTCAACCAATTCATGTTTCGTGATAATTTCTATAAGTTTAGGACCATATTATCACTCACCATGATCAATCATTTACTAAAATAATAAACAATTAAAATAACACCAATTGGCGTACATAGAACTCAAACCCAAGTCCTTTCAACCATTTGGGCTAGTACTTTTCCACATCTTACAAGAACTATACCTTTGAGTTAGTGAATTTGCCTCAAGGCAAGAGAGCATTGAAAAATAAATGGGTCTTCCAATTGAAATCAGAAGAGAATAACTCACAGCAAAGGTATAAGGCAAGGTGGTTGGGAAATACTTTGGTCAAAAGAAGGGAATTGATTTTGAAAAAATATTTTCACCCATGGTTAAAATGTCTTCAATCAGAGTTGTACTTGGCTTGGCAACAACTTTAAATTTAGAAGTTGACCGACTAACTTGATGTGAAAATAACCTTCCTTCATGGTGATTTAGAAGAAGAAATCTATATGGAACAACTTGAAGGTTTTGTAGTCAAAGGTAAAGAAAATATGTTTTTCAAATTGAGAAAGAGATTGTATGGGCTCAAACAAGCTCCAAGGCAGTGATATAGAAAATCTGTTAACACTCCATTTATAGGTCATTTCAAGTTGAGCTCAAAGCAGTGTCCTACAAGTGAGAATGAAAAAGAAGAAATGTAGAAGATTCCATATTCATCTGCAGTTGGTAGTTTGATTTATGTCATGGTGTGTACAAGGCCAGACATTGCTCATGTTGTTGGTGTTATGGGTCATTTCCTTGCTAATCTTGGAAAAAAGCATTGGCAAGTTGTGAAGTGGATACTTAGGTATCTCAAAAGTACTTCTGGAGTTTTTTTATGCTTTGGAAGTGGCAAACATGTGTTGAATGGTTACACAAATGCAGACATGGCATGAGATATGGATTATAGGAAGTCTACTTCTGGTTCTATGATGACTTTTACAGGGGAAGCAATATCATGGCAATCTAGGTTACAAAAATGTGTTGTTCTTTCTTCTATGAAGGAAAAATATATTGTTTTTATAGAAGTTTCTAAAGAGTTCTTGTGGATGTAGAAATTCCTACAAGAGTTGGGATTATCAAAAGAAAAATATGTTTTTTATTGTGATAGTCAAAGTGCAATCCATCTCAGCAAAAACTCATCCTTTCATTCAAGGTCAAAGCATATTAAAGTCCAATATCATTGGATATGAGATGCATTAGAGATGAAGCAATTATAATTGGAGAAAATCCATACTAATGAGAATGGGTTAGATATGATGACAAAGATTCTACCTACAAAAAAAATTTGTTATTTGCAAGGAGAAGGCCATTTGGTTTATTATAGTCCCAATTAATTGGTAAGGGGGAGATTTGTTAGGTGGGTCACCAATTTATTGGTCATACTGATTTGATTAAGGAAAATAAAATGTGTATTTTTCTTTATAGACTCCCAGCCCATTAAGCAATTTAAAATATACAACCCTTGCATCATATTGGTTAAGAGGAAAAATAAAGTGGAAGATAGTGAGAAAAGAAAAGAAGCCTTCAAAGAGAGAGTGAGGAAGAAGGTAAAAACAACTAGTGTATCCTGTGCAAATTTGTATAGAGAAGCTACCTTGAAGAAAATGTTTTATTTCTCATCTTATATTGAGGTTCCTTTTGATTTTTATTCAAGTACCATTAGGGTTGATATGCTCATTCCCCTTAGACCTCGATTGGGAGACTTATGTTCTTACCACAAACCCAATAGTCTCATATTGTTTAGAAGCGAAGGTCTAATGTAATTTAAATATCCTTTTCTCATTCCATCTATCGAGGCACCTTTTAAGGACAAAACTGTGACGAATCTACGTTCCAAAGCGGATAATACCTCAGATATATGGTAATTGACAATGATTCTATCATTAGACTTGGGATCGAAATATTTTACATATTATTTATTTAGGAAAGATTTGATCTGAATTTTGCTTCCGCTTGTTTATCTGTTAATTTTGTTTTCTTTCCAACACTTTCAATTCTATCATTTCAATTCTATCATTTGTATTAGAGTCAAGGTCATAAATTTAATTAAATAATTATTAAAAGGAAAATTGTTTTGAGTTGTACAATTATCACACCGAAAGAGTTTAATAACATATAGTGGACCTACTTACAAAAATCTCCAAAGTAGTTCTATAACTCCGTACAAACCCATTTTATAAAACTAACTCTCTTTTTCAAAGAACACCAGGTAAAAGTTTTGATTTAAAAATATGGTAATACCTAATGCAAACATATGATAATATAAAAAGTTAAAAAGCATCTAGGAGAATGTGAGAAATAATATTGTGAAAATTGGACGAAATTTAAGAAAAAAAAAGTGTCCTTTGTAGTTATTACTTTTTTTTTTCTTTATGGAAAATTCTAAAAGAAAATAAAATATAGCGTAAAGTTTTTGACTAACCAATATAATGTTTTACTATGCATCCTTCTTAGAATAAGTATATTCGTAAGACCACCCATAAAGCTCGTAATTCGCTACAAAACTCATCAAAATGGATTTATTTTAAGCAAGCACACATATGTCCTACATATATTAAAGGTTTAGGATGTTGGTCAAACAATAAAATCAAAAACTAAAAATATCATTTTAAAAAGTGTAAAATTTCACCTTTTTTTAAAATCTAACCATGATTTTCGAAATAAAAAAAAAATTTAAATGGTAAAGTAGTTTGCATTTAAATCACATAAAAATATTTTTTATATCACTTTTACGTAATCTATAATTTTATGCTTAATAAAAGTATGATATCATCACTAAACAACTATTTAACGACAAAAAGTACCTAAATTTCATACTATTTTTTAAGAGTACTATTTTTGTTTAGCTTACGCATTTTATTTATTAGCATTAGATTGTAAAAAGAGTTCATTAGCGCTCTCACAACCCGCAGATAAATCCATTTAACTCGAGAACGGATTCAAAATTTTAAGGACCATCATTAGGGTTCTCATATATAAAAAGCTATTAACTGTTTAAATTTTTTCCTAATACCTTGAGAATTGTTTTGTCCTTCAAATTATCATATTTAATTACTATTTTTTTTTTCATAAAACTTTTTCCAATTACTCAAATTATGTCATGAATTCGATGAATTCTTAAAACTTATTCTTTGCATAAATTTAAAATACTCATTTTTGTTTTATTCACTTGCCGGTCGGGATCGTGATATCAATGAAATTACTGTATATTTTACTTCTAGTATAAAATAAATTTAATATTGTATAGCCATCTTAGCTCAGCCGGTAGAGTGCATGGCTTTTAACATGTGGTCGTGGGTTCGATTCCCACAGACGGCGAATGTTGATTATTTTGCTTAAAGTCTTTTTTCTTAACCTTATGAAAAAAGGCTGATGAAATTTGGTATTGAAATCATTAATTATTTATATATTGATGAAAACAAAAACTTTCACAAGTCATATTTACATGCTTCCATTCTCTTCTGCTGAAGAGTCAGAAGCAGAATCATCCAGTGTTGAATTTGATGTAGTCTCCAATTGGCTCCCACTCTCACTGTCTGAACCCCCTACTGTTCTTTCTTCAAGAGGGTGTTTCAAGAACCAATACATTATGCTAGCTGTTAGAGTAAGGATCATCTTTTGATTCACCTGCAAAATACCATTCAAGAGTTGGTACAAAAAAACACCAACACAATTGCAGCCACATTAGACACATCCATAATATCCATGGTTGTGTCAAAATCTTGCAATTTACAACTTTTGAGCATTGTTTGCCTTAAACAAGTATTTTTCCAAACATGCACTAAAACTGATGTTTCAGGCAATTTAGTAGAAAGTGAATGTTTGCTAAATGTTTTGCAGTCAGTGACAAAAACCTCAATATGAATGCTTGTTAAATGTTTTGAACTCAATGACAAAAACCTCAACATGAATATTTGCTAAATGCTTACCTCAGTGATGTCTTCAGGAAGCAAGAATATTGAACATCCAAGCTTTCTTGCAATACTGATAATGTAGGTGGCATTCATCATTTTCTCCTGATCTGCACCATTTATAAACCAGATTAACGCAAATCTTCTCCTGGTACCAAATTTATGTCCATTTCATGCAACACCATTATGCAAGTGAAGAACATAACTTTTGTAGTTCACTTTTTGTAGCAGGAATGAGATAACTTCAGCTTGAGAGAATATCATGATAGTTTGGAATTAATGCATATAAAATATATAAAGTCATAATCAACACATTCGCAATAAAAATGGATTATTGAATATGCCATTTGTCAGATGTTAATGATTATAAATGGCCCAATACATGATTTTCTTACACTCTACAACCAAAGTAGGACAGACAGGTTTACATGAAAAATGAAAAACTATGCGGCCTTAATGATGTTATTAGAATAGAAAAATCCAATGAAATGAGTGATGTTACAGTTTTCAAGCAAAGGCATTAATGACCATAACGAATCCAAAATTCTAGATGGAACACAATTATTGTAGTACACATCACATGTGCTTCATCACAGAAGGTTATTTAGAAAACATGCATGCAAGCCAAACATTATTAAAGAGTAAAAAGAAAACATACCAGTTATTCCTTTTGTTACAAGACCCCAATTTACAGCTCTAGGTTGCACAGAACTAAGAAGCTCAAGGAAAAAAATTCCATCTGTTACACTCTTGTCCTGCAATTTGATTAATTATAACAATTAACGAACCTAATTCGGTAAAAGTCTATTCTCTGAATATATTATACAAATTATTTATCCAAAAAGCACCATGCAACACTAACCAAATACACCTAAATATGTATCAAGAAAAGAGATAAATTAGTTCAGGAAAATTACTATACTTTTCCATGTTCCATATAACAAAAATCACCCTTAGAAGCAAACATAATTACATAGCCAATCTAGCTTTTGATTACTGATATATCCTAGTAAAATATAGTGAAATTGGGATCTTTCTTGAGCAGGAGTATAATGTACATGTATATCAGAAGGGTACAAAATGAAATGTTGTCATGCAAAACTACAGTATCTCTTTATTCAGCAAGCACTAGAGGAAAGCCAACAAAACTATCAAATATTACAAACAAAATAAACCGGTGAACACGATAGAGTCAGTCGTTTGCAGTAGAACGACATACATACACACAGATACATATATATATATAAATCCAAAAGTACCTTGAAACTATTCATTCGGCTTTGACTTCCTGAACTGCTGACTCTGCTGTTTGCCCATCTCAGAATATCAACATCAGTTATTTCCTTCCCATGAGAGTGAAATCTCAAGTTTTTTAGGAGTTGAAGGATGTTGTATCGCATCAACTGCCACAAATATGCTGAAGACAAAATCAACCATGTTTGGTTAAATAGTGTTAGCATCCTCTAACATCAGATGAAAAGTTTTATAGAAGGGATACAGAAACAATGAATTGATGGTTGACACATTTTCAGTTCATCAATTGACTCAAACCCAGCAAGAGAACATAGTTTTCAGGCCAACATACCTAGTATTAATTTTTTATAGCCCTGCACAATGTCATTCCCAGCAATATTTACCAGGGAAAATTTAAGTTGTTTCCCTATTTTCACAACTTGATTGCAGTTCTCTACTTTTTTGAATGGCAACTTAATAGGTGGCTTATTAGCAATCTTCCAATTCACTATCCCTGGTGACACTTTGTCAAGAGTCTCCAGGAGTACCCACCTGTAAACAAGTACAACACATTCAGAAGATGTAAATCTCATATGAAAACAATGTAAACTACTGTCAAATCAAACAAAGAATCTTGTCACACAATTCCTAAATGTCAGAATTATTTAAACATGCATTGCCATTATTTGAATGATTATAACATTCTTATGGTGAGAAATTTGAAAAGTGAAAAATTATTGAACCAATATAACAGTTTTCGATTCCACGAACAAGATTAACAAGACCGGTTCATATTCCACACCATTTATAAGAGATATAGTGAAAATAAGATATTCCACCCGTTTCTAACATCCTCAAAGACATTGTTGATGTATGTTGAATTTCCAAGGCTATTGATCCAGAGGCGAAATGCTCTCTCTTCTCTAGAGTCTTGGGTGTCATCTAACAAGTTTTCAAGGAGAGAACTCTGTTTTGTCTGAGTTGATAGTCCATTCCTGTAAGAGTGAAATTGAGTTTGCTTGCATATATTTCTCAAACCCCAAAATGTAAATTTGCTTACTTTTTATTGGAGATGTAATAGAATCATACATAGGTTAATGAAATCATATTCAAAGCCAATAAAAGAAAACTAAACAGCCAAATGAAGATTTAGGTGTTCAAAATTGTACATCTATTTACACCTATTCAAATAACTCGAATAAGTAAATTTCAAAATGTAGCTAATGGGTGACACATAATTAAAATGACCGTTGTTTATTCAGGCACAAATCATCATACACTGGAGAATAACCAATACGGAAATTTCTTGCAGGAAGAACATCAGATAAAATGAAACAGAAGAAAATAGAAGTGTGTGGCCCCCAGAAATATGGTGAAAGTGAGTTCAACAAAGAAGGATTCATCGGGAACATACTCCGTCACAGAATAAAATAGGTTGTTAATTTTACTCAAGGCTGATAGCTGTTTCTGAAGGCTACAAGTTAGGGTCTCACCACAAAGTCAAGAATAAGAATAAAAAGGTACCGCAGTTATATTAATAAATCACTTCAATAAAACAATCCTTTACCAAATCCTAAAATAAAACTCCATTTCATGTCTTATCTATTACCAACAACTCAAAAATGAAATAATTTGAACAAACAATATGTGCTCAATAGAAAGATCATTATCACCTGTGTTGAAAAATATGTGCAACAAAAGCAAGGTTAAGATTTGGGGAACCTTCCACTATATCTCTTGCTGTTATGTATCGCTTACAACCCATCTTATCAGCATGTTCAAGAACTAATTTTGCTCGTTCGTAAGGATTTTTGACAGCCAATGTGGATGGATTAGTGTATTCAGGTGCAAGAACATTTAGAAGGTGAGCATAAGCTTCTGCATCCTGTAGTGTCAGAACCATACATGTTAAAAAAAGTCTATCTTCATGAACTTTGCTCAAAAAAGTTTTGTTATAATTTATAGTTCATACTGACCAATGATTTCCTGCATGAAAAGTAGAAAAAGTGTACAAAGAATCTTGCAAGAAATGTGTTTTACTCAAAATTCCTCATGACATAATTCACTTTATTGATCCTTAAGATTTAAGCTACTTATCTCCTATTTTTCATCAGATGAAAAAGATTTCAATCAACTGCAGCTCATTAATACTAACACTAATAGAAGTTCCAACTTCATAAAGTAAATCTAATCAACAAATTATTATTCCAGAGGCTGCTCATATGAACAAAACACATATTAACATCATATACAACATAGCATAGCAACATTTATGTTTCAAAAGTACTCAATTACCCTAACATCAGAGGAGAAGTTCATGACTATCTTCTTGTAACTTGATTTCTTCAAATGGAAATTCATCCACCTTAACAAAATCTTTTCTGGTGCCAGACTCATCAACTCTTCCATACCCTATTATTTCAGAAATTTGAAGGTAACAAATACAACAATGATGAAAAGTATGAAAAGATGATGAAATCAAGTATTTACCTCACTATCACTGACCAACTCCACAAGCTGAGGTGTTTTCTTTAGGTTCAGATCCGCCAATAGTTGTATCTAATTTAGCAACCACCATTAGGAATGTCAAAAGTTTTTCCTTGAAAAATTTAATATGCAGCATGCAGTATCTACCAATTTCATTGATACCAAAACAAGAATGCATAATTAGATAAAAAAAAATGAAGATCTATTCATATAAGGTAATAATTTTAGCAATCTAAACAAAACAATTCTGAACTTCACATTAATTACCATTTACCTTAATAATCTGTGAAATTAATCCAAGCACCAGATGACGCTGAAATTAAAACAAAACAAATAAGATACCAACCCACAAATTGAAAAAAGAAAATAAAATACAATCTCAATAGCAGAATGGTGGAGGAGTAATTTCTACACGATCAATACAGGCTTAAATGAGAAAAATGAATTAAAAGAAAGATACTCTGATAAAATGGGCTAACAAGTCCTATAACAATGTTAAGAGAAATCATTGAAAAACATCTAACTCTAATAAAAAAAGTACAATCCACTTCAGTGCTCATGATTTGAACAAGTGTTTTATATGAACCTGAGCAAGGAATAGAAAGGCATAACATGGATCTACTGTTTCTTAGAGTATCACAGTGAAATACAATATCTTAAATATGAAGAAACCTAGTAACATTACCTTGCAAGATCCACATCCTAAGTCTAATATAATAATTAATTCTGAGATTCATTATCACAGTGATTCTCCAGTTGCTGAGAAATAAAAAGGCTTTAATGCAAAGTCCGCATAGCATTGTTTTGAAAATATAGTACATGCCAAAGAAAAACCCCTTTCATGAGCAAAAATTAGAAAGCACTCAAACATACCCTTCCTTCAATGAAGTCTTGAGTTCCAATGTTGACTACTGTACATCCAATTGCTTTAGCAGAGTTCAGGCAAAGCGTGTGGTTTTCATTTCTTTCCCATGGATTAAGTAATCTTTTTGTATTGATTGCCCTTTCATCAATGGTCCGTGGAACAGCCACATTAATCAGCTTACTGCAACAGATGTAATTCTTATTAAAGGATGAAAAAACTGGGTTATATAGAGCAACGAAAGAAGATAAACAATAAATGCATAGTACCAAAGAAGAACACCATCTTTTGCTATTTCAAACAGGTCATTGGTTGAAGAATCAATAGGAAGGCATTTCTTGAGGAATTCATCTCCCGCAAGATAGTTATTTATATGTGCAACATATGATGCCTTCTCAGATTCACTTATTGTGTGAAGCAATGTGGTTGTTGCAGCCTTGAGGAACGCTGATGAGTTTTTTGCATTACTCCCCGTCCTAGAACTTGCAAAAGTTTGCAGTTTTAAGTAAACCTGTCATCATTATAGCACCATTATTAAAATCACTCAAATTAACTTTGATTTGGACACAACTACGGAAACTGTTTCACTTTTTAAAAGGTGAACCAGTTCCAAGTTTAATCCCCCCGTATGATGTTTACTTACTAAAGCAACTGAAATTCTCCCAAAATACAGTTATACATCAAAACAATTCTGATTAAATTCTCCAAGTTTCTGGGAAATGCTGATTAAATTTTGATTTCTAAGTACATCTCTTTTTCTTTCTGTACCAAAAGCTTTATATAGATCTTTTGGATCAAAGGTTCAAACAACATGGAAAATGGAAAATATTACTTTTTCTCTCTTTCTTGTCTATGTTTCCTCTTGAATTAAATACAAAGAAAAGCCTCATTCAGTCAACCACTTCAGCTGTTATCATGTCACCTTTTATAGTTCTAGAGCAAAGAAAAATACCAGATAACACTAATTTCATTTCTCATATTGAAATTGAGTAGATGTGAAGATCAGAATAGATCAGGAAAATAAATCACTACTAGGAAGGAAAATGGGTGATGTGTGAAAAAGTACAAGGATCCAGTATCCTTAAAAAGCTGATGCTTGAAAGGATGAGATGATAAAGCTCACCTTGAGAAACAATTCAAAATCAACCTCTTCATTTGTGTTCTGATACAAATCCTGTATATAAGAAGCTCTCTCTTCTTCACTGAGATTCTCTCCCACAAGCTTCAACCTTGACATCTTGGAAGCCAAGTCCCCAACCGTAAGCCTTCCACTCTCCCTCCTCATGCTCACGAACTGCACCAACCATTAAAAAAAACACAACCCACCACCCCAATTGCACTAACAACATCAAATTCCAGTTTTTCAAGGAAAACAACATGAAATACTCAAAAAGGTTTCTTAAGAAACACGATTAACCTCCTTGCAAACCAAACGAACCCTGATGAACTTACTTGGGATTTCAAGCTGCGAAGCTCCACCTGGGTGAACTGGTTCTGAAGCCATGGATCTGAAACAAGAATACCCCAGTGACCTGACATATCTGTAGCTATAAATTACGATTGAAGTCTGTTTCTTGCACCAAATGCAGAATGAATAGAGAGAGAAAAAAAAACAAACACAAAGCTTGTGTTTCTGGTTTTCTCTAACAAGTTGCTTTCTCACAAACACACTCTCTCTCTTGAGTTTATAAAAAGTAGAAAAGGGTTGGAGAGTGTCACAGAAGGAGGAGTTGGAAGAAGGCCAACACTTTGGGACAGAGAAGAGCTGTCACAGTTCAAAGTTGCTATGGTGGGAGAGAGAGAAAAAGAAAGAGAATTCAAATTATTAGACAGAAAAATGAATGTCACATTATCTAAGTCCCTAGTTCCTTAAAAACTTTTGATTGGGACCCTTATGTTGCCGTTAAAAGAAATTTTTTTCAAAAACTTTTATCAGAATCCTTTATAGTATTCAAAGATTTAGTACGATAGAGTTATTATACTAGACATGTAATTAACTTGGGTTCTGACCGATAAAGTTTTCCTTCCAAGGTATATCTTTATGTGGGTTAATATATTATAATCTTTAACAAGGGTTTTTCAAAGCCAAGTGGACTTACTTCATTATGCCAACGGTTTGTTTTAAACTCTAGTTTAAATACGTTTTAAACTTACGTCAAATTTCAAATTTTATGTTTATTTTAATCTCTGGATTGTTTTCATTGTTCATAATTAATAAGAACTAAAATTGGACAACAAAATCAAAAAGAAAAAAAAACTCAAAATCTGAAATTTGATATAAAAAAATCTTTAGTTCTAAATTTTATTATTGATAATTGAAATAACAGTTGAAGCAAAGTTGTATTCAATGTAATTAAGTTCGGATGTCAGCTTTTTGTCCAAGTTTTAAAGAGTTAGAGTTTTAGATGTAATAATATATTATGGAAGTTTTTTCTTTCTTTTTTTTTTAACTTTTTACCTTAACGGGACAAGCATTTCAACCGAATTTGTTTTAACGATTTTTAGTATTAAAAGGCAATCATTTATCACTAATTTTATTTAATATAACAAACATTTTTAGATAATAAATTTTCATTAATGACTATAATTATAGTGACAGTGGATACTACATACATTGATAATGGTAGTAGAATATTTGGACTGTATCTTAAGTTTTACACTAAATATTAGATTGATTGTTTTAAGAGGTATAATAGTTGAAGCGAAAAAGAAATTACAATGTTTAGGTTTAAGTATATATAGTTGGGGGTGATTCAAAGAAAAAGGATTTTGATTCTCTGCATATTTTTTTATATTGGTCTTCTGTTATATCTTCAAAATATACTAATGATCATTAATTTTAAAATTTTAAAATATATTAAAATTATCTTTAAATTATCCAAATAATATGTTTTAAATGTTTAGTAGAGGACAACATAACAAAATTCATAGAGAAACCAGACTTAAGTAAAAAGAGAGAAAAAATATTTATTATTATTTCACCTATAAATAAATATATAATATAGTCTAATTTTAAAGTTTTAATGCTTATTACAATGTAAATGACATTCAAAAATTCTATAATTTTAGAAACTAATGCGTATATTTAACATACTGTCTAGTTGAAGAGTTTAAAAAATAATTAGTATTATTTCAAAGTATTCATATCCAACACTCGTTCCATAAACATCTGGTGCATATTATTATGTTGCCTTTCTTGATTGTTTCTCCAAGTATACGTGGTTTTATTTACTTACAACATACTTTCAAATATATGTTGTGTTTAAATACTTCCATCTTTATGTTGAAAAGCAAACTGGTTTTAAACTTCAAAACATCCAAACTGATAATGCAAAAGAAATTTTGGCTTTACATTCCTATCTTACTTAAAATGGTATTCATCACAAGTTAACATGCCCCCATACTCATGAGCAAAATGGTAGCATTGAACGAAAGCATCGTCATGTTGTTGATACAAGTTTGTTCATGATTGCTTCTACTTCACTACCTATATAATTTTGGGGTGAAGCATTCATAACAGTCGTAACCATTATCAACATCTTACCCACTCTTGTTCTTGACACCAATCACCATGTGAAGTTTTGTTTAAAGTTACACCATCCTATCACATGTTGCGCATTTTTTGTTGTGCTTATTATCCATTACTCTGCCCTTATAATAAAAATAAGCTTGCTTTTCGATCATCTTTATGCTTATTCCTTGGATACAACTCCCAACATCGAGGTTACATCTATTTTTCTCCATCTGGTCGCACTTATATTTCATGTCATGTTATCTTTAATGAGAATCTTTTTCCTTATGGTTTATCATCTAACCTATTTGATTCTTCTACAACATCACCTATATCTTCTTCTCTTCCATAACCTCCTTTAATCATACTAGTGAAAGATTCTTCATCATCTAATTTCACTGACACACAACCTTTATAAGATCTCCTTTCCAAATTTCTTCCCCACCTTCCCCTTTATCAAATACTCCTCATTTATCTTTACCTTCATCATCCTCGTTGTCTGTCCCACACCCTCCTTTAGATAACTCTCTTTCACCCTTTCCACCCAATATTCATCATATGACTACACGATCAAAAGCTAGTATTTTCAAACCAAGGTGTACACTACTACTTCATCCATTTTATCTAAACCAACCTCTATAAAAGATGCTCTTGCAAACCCTGAATGGTTACATGCCATGCAAAAAGAGTATGAGGCTCTCCTTGCTAACAATACATGGACTCTCATTTCCCTTCCGCCTAGTGCAACAATAGGTTATAAATAGGGTTTTAAAACTAAACTTAGCATTGATGGTTCTTTTCAAAGCTGCAAAGCCCACCTCGTCGCAAAAGGATTTCATCAAACAGAAGGCCTTGACTATCATGAAACATTCAACCCAATTGTGAAGCTAGCCACCGTTGTCCTTACTGTGGCTCTTTCATTTCGTTGGCCCATTCACTAAATAAACATAAATAATGCCTTTCTATATGGTGATCTCTCAGAACAAGTTTATATGCAACAACCTCCAGGGTTCATTCAAGGTGATGATTCTCTTGTTTGTCGTCTTTCTATTTATGGCTTGAAGCAAGCTCCCCGTGCCTGATTTCAAAAGTTAAGTAACACTCTTTTCTCTCTTAGGTTCCTTCAAACCAAAAGTGACCCTTTGTTATTCACTTTATTTTCTTCCTCTCACATTATTTTTATACTCATTTACATTGATGACATTATCATCATGGGTTATTCTTCACAAGCGATTTCAACAATTATCTCCTCTTTATGATAACACTTTACTTTAAAAGACTTGGGAAGACTACACTATTTTCTTGGTCTTCAAGTCTCATGGATTGTTGAAGGCCATCTTCATTTGACTCAAATAAAATATATTTTGGACCCCTTCGTAAGGCAAAAATGCTTGGCTCCAACCTTTAATCTACACCTATGGTCTCTTCATGACGCCTCACTCTTGATAGGTCTACTACAGTTCAAGATGCTACCCACAATCGCACCATTGTTGGTTCTGTAAGATCCGCTAAATTTAATTAATTAATTAATTAATGCGGGCAGTGAGAGCCTTTGTGGCATTTAATTCTGACAAGTATGACATGAAAAAGTACTAGCTTAAGTTGTTAAGAGTACTTGATTCTGTGATAGGACTTGGGTTCAAGTCTTATGTATGCCATTTTTGTGCTATTTAATAAATTATAATTATTTTAATTATGTAATTGTTTTATATAATATTTTGGTTGTGGGGAGTGATATTATATTCTTAAATGATTAAGATATATCACGAAACATGAATTTGTTGAATGATTGTGCATTGAATTGGCATTGGCATGGTTATAGGTTCGAACCTTGGTAACTCTAAATTAAACTTTCTTTTTGCTTTAAGTCTGATTGGCATGCTAAATATAGTAGCTTTACACGTTAATTTTATTTTAAGTCTGATTGGCATGCTAAATATGGTATGATTATGCATGAATTATTTTATTCCGTTTAAAGCTTGTGGTTCTAGAAATTTCCAGAAATTGTCTAGTCGACGATGAACTGCCACCAGACGACTCTTTCCTTTTTTAGGCCATTTAGGGTTCCTGCAGAGGAACCACCTGCCAAATATAGTGTAAAATAGTCAAATTGACCAATGTTGACCAATCCTTGCCCAGAGTAGACTGGTTGGCCAATCTTGACTCTTTGACAGTCCATTGAGAGGCTGCCACGTGTCAAGGTAGTCTCTCTCTCCATTAGGGTTTTACTGTCGTGAGTGGTTACGCGAAGGTTTCGGGGGTTGACGCGATGGCGGCAGAAATGCTGGAGGGGCTGGGTCCGTGGTTGTAGTAGAAAAATGGGGATAGGTTCGCGTTCCAGAGATGTAGTGGTGGTCGCACGCGAATGGCTCGCGGCTGCAGGTGACAGTGGCGTTACCGTGAAGGTGTTGAGCATGATGAAGTAGTGGTGGTTCGACACGTGAAGACAGAGCTACAATTCCGTCATCGTGTAGGGCAGCTCACACGGGAGGGGGGTGCGACAACGTTGGTGCAAGTGCTGCCAAAGATGTTGGACTGTTTCGGCAAGCTCGAACGGTGCGACAATGGAGGCTTCAAAAGCATGACAATTTGGAGAAGATGATGCGTGACAGTAACAGACGAGTGCAGCGGTGGACGACGACGAGCATGACTGTTTTGGCGTTGAGCATGGCTACATGTGGTGCTCAGACTGTTGCAGATGAGGGCAGGCGCAGACTATTTTGGGTCGAATGATGTAATGGTGATGATGGCGCGACAGAGCAAGTGCGAGTTATAGTGGTGGTCGGACGATGCGGTGGCGGCCGTGGAGGGTGGTGGCTGCGACATGGTGATGGTGAGAGAGAGGGAAAAAAATTAAGGATAGGGTTTCTGATTATGTGGAGGAGAGACGGTGATAAGGTGTCATTCTATGATTGAGTATTTTAGTGAGTGGAGGATTGATGACGTGACAAGTTTTAAGTGGTTATTTTAGTGAGTGGAGGATTTAGGACGTGACAAGCTTTAATTAGTTATTTTAGTGAGTGAAGGATTGCCACGTGGCGTAATATGGTTGAATGAAGTTTAAGTGATATTAAGGATGCAAATTAGTAAAAAGAAGGGGTGTAGAACAGAGTTAGAGGATCCAATTTCAGGAAGGGTGTGGAAAATAAAAATTGGAGGTGTATTTAGCTCCAGAAAAATTACTTTTCAGAATTAGATGACCTAATTGCAAAAGGGGGTGTAAAAATGAAATTTGTGGGTGCATTTAGCTCCTAAATTATTTCTCTTCAAAATTCTGATTTTTGGATTTATTTTATAACTTGAAATATTCCCAATTTACACTCTTAAGGATCTCAATTAAATTCCAGTTGCATTATTAAATTTAAAAATATTCAATAATATATTATGCAACTAAAATCATCTCTTAAGCGCAAAAAGTATATTAAATCCCCAAAATTTAAACACTTATGAAGGCAAAGGTTCGCACTCATCACAACCTCCAAGCGGTTTGAAAGTAGAAAGTGTCTGACGCCTCATGAGTAGTGTCAGGCGATATTGCTGCAGCAAAATTGTATTTTGCTCGTTTGATTTGCGTGGTCTACAAGGCTTCTATGATATCTTAAAGGTCAGCTTGCTGGTGCTCCTTGAGTTGTGGCTCGAAACGTATCCCTTGAGTTGTGGCTCGGAACGTATCCCTTGAGTTGTGGCTCAAGATAAGGGTTAAGCACGTGGTATTCCTTGAGTTGTGGCTCAGAATAACATCTCTTGAGTTTTGGCTCGGGATGGCGAATGAACACGAGGAACTCTTGAGTTGTGGCTCAGGTTGGTGAGTGTTGCCGGTGTGAGTGTGCACGTAGCGGCGTGTACGAATGGGTCCAGTTAGATTGCTCTCCTCAGTAATTAACTGACGAGTTTGGTAGTCTTGGGACATTACGAATGTAATTCGTATTGGGAACTCCACCTAGCATTACGGTGTGTGATCCGTAGCATGGTTTCCCGCATGTGTTCTATCAGTTGTGGCTGATAGGTGTGGCAACAAAACATCTTGAGGTACTCTCTAGAAGATGTACAACACGGTTGACATGGTTGTGGCCATGTGTGGTTTACAGATGTCCTAACAAAACCCCTTTCATCTATAGTCTTCAAGAGTTTCCAATCAAAACTTATGGTTGTTAAACATTCAACCTTAAGTTTGAGGGGGATGTTACATGACCTATATTCCATCTCTTCTGATGTATCAGTTTTATAAATGATTTTCTGTTTTTCGTTAGTTTTTCTCTTTGATTCCCTTTTGTTTATAAACGTATGCATGCCCTTCATGCAAATACAAAATAATAATCTCTTTCTTCCTATTGGTCCTTTCTTTTCTCTGATTTTTCTCTTCCGCCTTACAATGCGCTTGCGTTTGTTTGGTTAGGCAAAGTTATAAGTCTGTGTATGATAAGTTGACAAAGCTATGCACTTGTGTTTGTTTGGCTAGATGAAGTTATGTGCTTGCGCCTATTTGGCTAGACAAATTTGTGAGTTTGCATTGATCAGTTAGACAAAACCATGACAATATATTCTTTCGTTTGTTAGGCCATATACTATATTTGCATCTAACACAACCCAATGAAGAAAATAAAATCGTTTAGAGAAGGTTGAATAGATTACAACATCAAAATTAAGGCATTATACTCTTGTGGATTTAAATTTCTACAACAGTTAGGACTATTAAAAAAAAATATGTTTTATATTGTGATAATCAAGATGCAATTTGTCTCAACAATAACTTAACCTTTCATTCAAGGTAAAAAAATACATGATGCTTTTTGGAGATAAAACAATTATCTTTAGAGAAAATTCATATAAATGAAAATGACTTACATGTAGTGACAAAGATCTTACCTATCGAAAAACTAAGTATCTTCAAATAGAAAGTAAGTTTGGTCAATTATAACCTCGATTAATTGGCGAAGAGGAAGTTTATCAAATTGATTACCAATTTATTAGATCCATACTTACTTTAGTAAAGAAAAAAAAAGTGTATCACATATTTTATGAGCTAAAGGTCCTTCCTACATTTTACAAAAGTGCATTCTTTTGCAGGCAAAACATGTACTCACTCCTATGGAGAGAAAAGTAAAAAAGTTCTCTAAGAGAGAGAAAAATAGAACATGTATCAAGTATAAATAATTTCAGTAGTTACTTGAAGAAGAAGTTTATACCAAATTTTCATGTATTTGGTTATTTCTTTTGTTTAGCTGGAAAACTCATTAAAATTTTCGGTGTTGTTATTTACATTACTTATAAAAATAAAGTTATATATTAATACTTAGAGACTCAAAAAAAATTGTGTTATGCTAATTAATTATCATTAATGAAAGCTTTTATTGGACTACGTCATTTGGATTTTTTATTTTTATTTTTAATATTAAGGTTGTTAAGAGTTTGTTTTTCTTCATATGGTGCATCTGACAATTTTCGCATTAATTTTACATTATTGGCCAAGTCATTTTCTTGTTTATATTCAACAACGTAAAAATCTAACGGCAAGGAATTGTTAACTTATGTAATATAGTGATTTTTAATTTTATAGTTTTAGACGATAAAGTTTGTTTTCTAGGACCATTTATGGTAACCGCAGTCATTTTTGTTTGACAGAAAAATAATAGAGAAAGTTAAAGTAGGATAAGTTAGATAAAATAAAAAACTGAAATAAAAAAAACAAATTAATGTTTTTTATGTAAAAATATCATTTAACCGTTTGTCCTATTTATTAATTCAATTATGCTTGGGATTCGGCTCTAGTTTATTTAATTAAAAATAAAAAGAATCCAATTAATAAAAAGAGTTTGCAGGTGGAACATTTTGCAACTTACTTTAAGCTCAACATGTGATTGTACCACATGAAAACAATGAATTCCATAAAACTTGGAAAGAGAAAGTGCCAACTACAAGCTACATAGATCCATAATTGCAATAACCACACTTGATGAAAATAAAATAATAATAATAACAATAATAATAATATCTAGAATGTGACAAAAGCATAAATTAAAATTATGCATAATTAATTACATGGACACATTGATTGCTTTCAAAAGTATTATAAAATTAAATTGTTGATTTCTATAAATAGCAAAGAAGACTTTCAAATTATTTTGGAGAGGTTAATGACTTTTAGAGTTTACTATTATATTTAATTATGATAACCTTTTTTTATTTGCCAATAAGGACTGAACAATAGACATGCTACCTCTAAAGAAGAGACTTGATAGATACAACAAATCACATTCTTTCACAATTTATATCTTCCAAATTCAAACAGATCAATAAATTAACATCATGCTTCTAAGAAGAGAATTGAAATTTCTAGTTAAGTTTTCAGTTCTTTTACATTCTTTTATATTTCTTTCTCAATACAATTTTTTATTATTTGATACAAGGAATGAAAAATATATTTCCCTTTTTATATTAAATTAAGATGAAAACTAAAAATAATAATTTACATAAAATTAAGGCGTGTGAGTTATATACATATATATCAAAATTATAACAAAAAAAGAATTTTTAGAAAAAGGATTTTTTTCTTTCTGAATATAAGTGAATACCATTCTCTTTATTTCTCCCTTTCGACCTTTTTTTTTTAAATAAGCAGAAACGAAATTCAAGAGAACCTCACAAATTATTCTTTTTGCTCTTTCATAACTTTTCTATTGCTGTAACTGAATATTACTTATTTATGTTATTTTCCCCAACTATCCAACCATAATTGATTTTATAAAACCTGATAATTTTGAAATTAATTCTATAAAACTCACTCAAACATACACCATGTATCCATTTAATAGAGAGAAAAGAAATAAAAAAGGAGTGAAAGGGACCAGAAAAAGAAATAGAAATGCGATATTTGAATAAAAATTAGATTACTTTAACAGAAAGAATCAGTGAAAAAAAAAATAACAATCACGATAATTTAATTAATACGTTAGAAAATGAGATAAAAGTGATATTTTATTTATTTATTTATTTATTATGATTATAATAAAATAATATATATATATATATATATATATATATATATATATATATATATATATATATATAACATTATTGATCCATACTTTTTTTTCTAAGTGAAAAAAGTATTAACAATAACAAACAATTATAAAAAAAAGGTGAAATTATAACATAGTTTTAATTTTGTGACTCCCAATTATTAGGGTTGCATATTTGTGAACATTGTCCATAATTATTGTTTCTTTACTGAAAATAACTCATTAACCACACATGCACAGTTGTGAAGCACTAGTTTGAAAGGGCTTGTTCACGTGGGCTACTCAACTTTTTATAATTGAGATTTAGCAATCACACACTATATATAACCAAGAAAAATGTGTAGTAGTCAACACTCATTCCCTCTTTCTTTTAAAAGTCACAAAAATCTTTTCATAGATTTAATTACTCATTTATGTTTGTAATTTTACATAATTTATCTGTTGATTTGTATAGTTACAAATTATTTATCTTAGTCTTTCAAGTGTTAGTGTATCTCTACTATTTCTTACAAGCTCAATTAAGTTCTGGTACATAATAAAATTAGGTATTTTTATTACTTTTTTTTATGTATCGAATACCCAAATTATACTTTTTTTTTTAATTCAGATTTTGACATTTGATTTTTTTATTAATTTTTTTTACCAAATTAATTACTTGTCTCTGTGTAAATGTAAAATTATAGTGAATATAATTAGAATGATACCGAAATTAATGTAAAACAATAAGTAACTTTTATTTGGTTTAAGGTTAAATATGTTTTCGGTCTTTCAATTTTGAGTGAAAATTAGAATTAGTTTCTTTTGAAAACCTAACATCAATTTAGTCTCTCAACTATGTAATTGTGTGAATTTAACCCTTTTAATCAAATTTTATTAATTTTATTTGATGTTTCAAACATATTTCATTATAATATTTTAATTTGTTTATACCGTTTGACACATGTTCGCTTCAATGTTAGTTTAGAAACGTGTTTGAAACGTCAAATAGACTAAAAAAATAGTTTAAAGGACTAAATTCATACATGTATAAATATGAGAGACTAAATTAGTACCAGATTTTTAAAATAGATTAATTTCAATTTTTACTACAAGTTGAAGGGTAAAAAATATATTTAACCCATTATTTTATTAAAAATGTGTTGGATAACAAAATATTCTCGTCTTCATTTATATTAACTATGAATATTTTAGTCTAGGTGATGATGTAAAAGTCATTAAAAATATGCCGACTTTGTTATCTAACATATTTTTACTAAAATCAATAAAAATTCCTTGTAATTATTTCATATTAATGATATAATACTATTCTATATTAATAATAAAACTTCATAAATTTTAATCCGTGAAAATAAATAAATAAGATTAATTAGTTAAAAGAAATTAATTAACAAATATTCAATTGAAAAATATAAAAATTATGAGTAATTAATAAAAAAATTAAAAGATACTTAATTGAATATAGTCAGACTTAAAACTTAATTAACATCTAATAAATATTAAAAATAAGATAAATGAAAAAAAAATGTTATATAAAATGTTCTAAGTGATATCTCCGTATAATTTTATTTATTACACATTTGACTTTAAAATTTAATCATTTTTAATTCATTGGCAATTTATTCAATTGTGAACATTAAAAAATCACTGAATTGTTAACACAATACTATAATAATGTGTTAAGATGAATTGTTAGACCTATTGGTAATATTTAACGGATAATTCAGTTTATTATCATTTACAGAAATGTAATATTAAAAAAATCAATTAATAACATATTATTAACGATGATGTAAATTTGCTAAATTTGAAAAAAAAAATTAAAAATCTGAATTTACAGTTACAATTTTATGGCAACTAAAGTTGCACATTATCAAGAAAAAAAAAATAGTGAATTTGAGCCTAATATGTTTTATTTTTGTAGCTAATTTTGTTCTGGGCATGCTTGTTTTATTATTTCGACGTCATTTTTTTTTTCATTTCCAAGAATCTGAAAATGATCTATGAATTTTTTCATATAGATAATATATTGGAACCTAAATGTATATACAACAATCTTCTTTTCCTTCCAGTGGAATTTTAACATGTACAAAAACATTATATTTTTTAGTTTTTTTATCTAGACTCATAAAAACATAATCAAAGATATGTATAAAAATAAAAACATGGACCGAAAAGATAACATTGTACAACTAATCTAAAATAAGAAATTAAACAGTTGTAACGTAAATATACGATTAATATTAATTTAAATAATATTTAATAACAGCATTATGAATTATTATCATCGTGGTCCACATTGGCGTAAGAGTAATCTGATACATTACCCTACGTATCAGAATGGAGCCTTCCCACACGTGGACAGTGCAAACTTCATCATTGTTTCTTGATTTTGGAAACTACTTCGTTTCTCATAAATAATATTTGACTATTAGTAAAATTAAAAATAGATTAAAAAAATAACTTATCCATATAATTAGATATTAGTAAAATTAATAATATTTCAGAAAGAAAAATAACCTGCAAAAGTGAAAGCTTTTTTGTTACTGTTTCTCTCAGTCATAAGGCGTAAAGTGTTATGTTGCTATGATAAGAGTTCGATTTTTTATTCGAAAGATGATGGGCCAAAATTAGAATTTTGTGGGGGCAATTGCTAGGAATAAAAGACTTGAAATTTAAGCACTTATAAATGAATTTTTTTTTTCTGTGGTTATATTGTAGTTATTAAAATGGAGTGGTCCATTCAAGATTCCCCATTTGAATAAAATTAAATTCAAATATATTTTTCACCTCTTTAAAACTTTTAAAGTTGAATTTTGATTTTATATATAAAGAAAACTAATTATCTTTGGTATGTTTAACTTTAAAATGTGCTGCTTTTAATTTTACAGTTTGGACGATGCTTTATATAGATGAAAGAAAAATAGTTTAGATAATGCTTGCCGAATTAACAGCAATTCAAAGTTAGAAATATTAAAATAAACAACAAAAATTTAAAGAAATTAAAATTGAAATTGGTATTATACCTATTTAATTTGAAAAATCTGCACAACAGATAAATAGTAGAAGTTGTTTGGGTGACATTGGATTCAATTCCTTTAGCCAAGTCGATCTTGATCTCCTTAAGATCTTGAATTGAAGTTTATTAGATGAAAAATTTTGATTGGAAGTGAGATTTTACTACAATTAGTAATGATACATCATACAAACTTAACTATCAACTATATTATAATATCTATTAAAGGACTAGGCTAATATTAATATAAAATGCAAATATAAACTTGCTCAATTACGAATAAAAATAAAAATTTACAAGAGATAAGTAAAATAAAAAATCTCCATCCTTTTCCAAAATTCTTTTTTCATATGCACTTTTTTATATATATATATATATATATATATATATATATATATATATATATATATATATATATATTTGTGTACATAGTAAGTCATCACAAGTCACATTACAACAACACATTCAAGGATAAACTATTGAAAAAAAAAATTATCTTAAGAAAAAAATATATAAAAGGTATATTTTAATTAACAAGTCATAATAATTTACTTTCATTCAAAATTCAACAACTAATTACATCCACACATGGATATATTCATCAAGGATATTCAAGAAGCAGAATATGACATGTATTAAGTAAGTCTAACATAGACTAACATCTAATCCAATCCAGGATGTGGATTTAGAAGTGAACCCATAAACCATGAAATAAATTCATTACAACTCATATTGTGCATCTACTAATGTTGCATTATGTAGGAAATTCTCCCTTAACTTTCACCATCTGATATTGTAGTCTATGTGACTTAGACCATTAGTGAAACTAGGAGATCTATGTTAGAATATAGGTGACAATACTTAATACACAAATAAAACAACAATTCACATATGACTTATGTGACCACAAATTCAAATAATTCTCCTCAATCTTGATAACTGTATCCATATAACTTGCAAATTACATGCATTAATTCAAAACACTAAATATTTGGAACTCTAACCCTAGTTTTAAAGAGGCAATCAAAGGTTCATGGAACTTGTATATTGGAAGAGGGAATCTGATGTTAGTTCTGAAAGAGAAACTAAAAAAGTTTAAACATGAATTAAGATCTTGGAATAAGGAGGTGTTTGGAATAATAAGAACTAAAAAAAAGAACATCATTAAGGAGATAAGAGAGTTGGATAAATCAGATGAAGATAGTAATCTAGATTAAAAAAATATGTTATGGCGAATGGAGCTAATGAGTGAATAAATAGAACTTAGTATGAAGGAGTGTTCCATATTGAACTAAAAGGTAAGGATTAAATTGATAAAACAAGAGGACAAAAACTTTAGAATAAGATATGAAGGAGAGTATTTCCACTCTAGAATAAGATGGAAAAGGATTAAGAATGAGCTAAAAGGGGTGGAAGTGGATAGGTAGTGGTGTGAGGACCTGAGTAAAGTGAAAGAAGAGGTAAGGCATATCTTTGAGAAAAGATTTACGACGCTTAAGAAGAGTAGCCTTAACCTTCAAGAAGTTGAGTTCACAAAAATAAAAAATTTTGACAATAGGGTTTTGTTACTGGAAATAGAAGAGAAGGAAATTGAGGATGTAATAAGTAATGTGGGGGAACTAAGAGTTCGAAACCAAATGGATTCAGTTTTTACTTCATTAAAAATAATTGGGATACCATAAATAATGAAGTATGTCAAGCTATTCAATGGTTCTATAGCTCGGGAAAAATGCCAAAAGGGTGTAATGACTCATTCATAGCACTTGTACCAAAAAAACAAAACTCACTAGGCTTGGACGATTATAGACCAATATCTCTTGTAGGCTGTATCTATAAGATCATATCTAAGATCCTTGCAAATAGGATGAATTGTATGCTACCTAAGATCATGGACTTTTCTCAGTCAGCATTCCTTCAAGGTAGGGGCCTTTTGGATAGTATCTTAGTAGAGAATGAGATAGTGGAGGAATGTAGAACTAGAAACAAGAAGATGGTAATTGTTAAGGTGGATTTTGAAAAAGCCTATGACTTAGTAAGTTGGGATTTTCTATATTATATGATGGAAAGATTGGGGTTTAGTGTTAGATGGGTTGGATGGATAAAACAATGCATGGAATCATCTTTAGTGTCAGTTTTGGTCAATGGCTCTCCAACTGGGGAGTTTGCCCCGACAAGGGGTTTGAGATAAGGGGACCCTTTGGCTCCATTCTTATTCCTCATAGTAGTAGAGAGTCTAGCAGGATTGGTCAAGCAAGTGGTTAAGAAAAACCTATAGGTGGTGTAAAGGTGGGTAAAAAACAAAAAATAGAAGTGAGGTTACTACAATTCACGAATGAAACCCTCTTTGTCTGTGATGCTAATGTTCAAAATATGAAGGTAATAAAAGCTATCCAAAGAAGTGTCTACTATATTAAAATTATGAAGCTATCAAAATATTAAGGTGAACTTCTCTAAAACTAAGGTTGGTGGAGTGGGTCTAAATAGGGAATTCATGCAAAAAGTGTCTACTATATTAAAATTATGAAGAAATTATAATTATATTGTATACATTTCAAATTAGAATGCCAAATAAATTTTCATGAGAACTAAAACATTTGTTAAATTTGCAAACATTAATGAAATAAAGTTGATAAAATTTGAAAATATGTTTAAAAAATTACAAAAAGAAAACATATATTCAAATTTAAAAATATGTTAAAGGTCTCTTTACTTTCATTCTCTAAATTATAATGAAATCTCTTTTTTTATACACGAATAAAAATTATAATACACCACTTGAATGAAATCACACAAATAACGAAGATTAAACTAATAATAATTGAAATTTAGCATATCATCTTTTGAACTTCTATATATGTCGGATGGTGATAAACAAGATTCATGACAATGACATTAAATTATTATATTATAGTACATGAATTGTTTTTTATAGAATTGTAGTGGTAAAATCACATTGAGTTAGAAAAAAAAAATTAGATAAAAAATATCAAAGCAGTATTCTACATGATAAAAATAAACAACAAATAAAAATATTATAAAAGAAGTAAAACTAATCAAATGTGTGTCCTAGAAACAATTTAATATACCATTGAATGAAATTATATTAAAGAAAAACAAATGTATAATTAAAGGTATCATAAGATGAAAAATACCTTACATTTTTTAGAAAAAATTTCATATTATAGTCAAATTGTTGAGAGATAATGAAAATTGTCTTAAAATAAAAAACAAAATTCTTCAAATGAAACAAAAATGAAGTGTAAGAGAATAAAGAATATAATTTTTTTATATTACCTAGTAAATGAAGAATTTAAGCTATTGAAATCTTAAATTAAGAGTTAAATATTCTCATGTGAAAAAAAAATAATAAAAAATAAAAAAATAGAAATATTCAAATTTGAGTGATTAAAAATATTACATACACATTTGAACATAAGTGCACAAAGGGTCTCATAAGAGAGAAAGTGTTTTGAAGATATGAATTGATTTCATGGTAAGCCAAACAATTAGAAAAAAAAAGTGTAGCTAAAAGAAAAAGAAAGTTTTAAAAATAAAGACTAAGAATTATATATATATATATATATATATATATATATATATATATATATATATTAGATTAACTAATAAACTATGAGTACTTTAGTAATTAAACGAGGATGAAGATGATGGCGAGTATGAGAATTAGATCGATATGTACAAACTCATCCTCATCCCCAATTGAAAAAAATTGGTATTACTTGTAAGACCCGAAGAATTTAAATAATTAAATAAATAATTATTTAATAAATACTGGTTGTGGAAGCCTTTATGGCATTAAATGCTAACTGTCATGACATGGAAAAGTATTAGCTTAAATGGTTGAGAGTACTTGAGTGTGTTAAGAGAATTTGAGCTCAAGTCCTATGTATGCCATTGTATGTTATTTAACTTTAGTATTATTTTTAGAATATAAATTGGGCGTGTTAATAGAGGTAGATTTCTAGATTTATAGAAAATATCACAAAATATAAATTGGTTGGTTGATTGTGCTTTGACTTTGACTTTGACTTTGAATTTGTGAGGGTGTGGGTTTGAACCTTGGCTTAAGCAAAATAACTTCCTTTTGCTAAAATCAATTTTTGGCAAGAATGTGAATGGACACCAAAACCCTAGAGAGTGAGTGAGTGTGCTTGGGTGGAGGCAAGGCTTGGAATCAAATTGTAATTGCATGTTTTTGTAATGTGCTTGAGGATAGGAAATGCATGATATGCCAATTCGTCTTAATTTTTGTCGTGTTTCTGGAAATTTCCAGAAACCGCTTGGCGTCGTTGAATGACTCGCCAGGCGACGCATGCTCCAGAACCCAATTATGGGTTTCCTCCATGAACCGCCTGGCGGTTACGTGTTGCCCACAAGGCGACACAAGCTGGCTTGCCCAGTTGCTGTGTTTCTTGCGTTATGTGGTGTTGATTGTGCTCGGTTGGAATCTTTATATCAAATTCTAATTATTTATCAGTGGCTACAAGTCGGAAATTATATAAATTGACTATAATTGAATGAATCGTGATCATTATGGGGATTTAGGGTTTATGTGAAAATTGGTAATGCTGAAATGTGTTTCTGTTTTGGATTGATGTACTGTTTTCATGAAAATGATATTAAGATAAACTAGCATGAACTAAGGTGATGTTGAACATTAAAATCACGTCAGAAACTATGCTGGAAGGGTGGATTGGTTTGCTTTTAGGGTGCATGCAAGTGTGGAAAAATCTGGGCAAAACCCAAGTTTAGATGCACCGCCTGGCGGCACAGGATCAGCTGCCAAGTGACACCTCAGAACAGGGGCAAATATGATGCTTGTTCTGGAATCTTGTGGTTGGGGGTTTTATCGCATGATTTTATGGGAAAATCTGACTTAGTATGTAGAGGGTATAGAAAAGTAGATACGTATTTATATGAATGAGATGATGTTTAACTTGGTAATGAACATAAAAGGGTTGGCTGCATTGAGTTAGATGGTTTTAGTACCTAACAGGGAATAATACTTGAGTAGAAATTGAACTGATGTATATCATACTTGTTGTGTGGCATTTTCCAACTATTTGAGGAATGATATGATTTTAATTGAGAAAATATGCTAAGTGAATCGTGTGTGAAAGTGAACTTCAGTTATATGAATATGCCTGGATGGATGGAATTGATGTTCCTGAGTTGGCTTCGATTGTATGCTTCACTGTTGTGTTGTTCTAAAGTGTATGTACAAAATGGACAATTTTGTGGCATGTTTTAATTGGTAAATAAAGGAGAACATGCTAGACATGATAATACTTGATTTGGGCATGAATTATATCTATATATTGAGTTTTAGTCATAGTAACATGTCTGGAATAGCATGATTGTTATATAAATGATGCATTGTTTGTTTGGGATCACTTAAGACCCGAGGAAAATGCCAAAAACCAGTAGCATTGCAATACTGGTATGGCGCCTGGCGGCTCGGGGCGAGCCTCTAGGCGATAGAGACCTAAAACAGAGGCAGTGGTCGTTGTATGCGTGTGACGCCTGCCGGCAGGGTTGGTCCCGCCAGACGATAGGGGTGTGACAAGGGTATTGGAAGGCGCTTGGCGCCTAACGGTGTGAGATGCCCGCCATGCGGTCTGAAACCAAGTTTCGCATGGCGACGCGAGAGGTGCGCCAGGCGGTTTTGGTGCAGAGTTGGTGCGCGAGGAGAATTTCAACACAGTTTTAGGTGAAGTTCATGATGCGATGCTTTGGTTGGGGGCCCAATTACGAGTGTAACTTGTATTGGGGTAACACGTGGCCACTCTAGGTTGTAGCCTGGTGGTTAGGAAGTCCAGTGGAGTGTGCGAGATTGTGGCTCGTACGACGAGGTTTCGGATGATTGCCCTCTTCAGTGCATCTGATTGAGTTTGGTAGTCTGGGAACAACTGCGAACTTCAGTTTGTTTTGGAGAACTCCACTTGGTGCCACGGTGGGAGGTCGTGGCAATTTAGTCCTATGTGTGGACTATTAGGTGGTGGCCTGTAGTCAGAGGGGCGAGTAGAAACTCGTGTAGTAAAGATCGATTAGTGTACTCATCGAAGGGTGTAGAATCAAGAGGTGCCTATCGTAAGGATTGAAAGTCGAGAAACTGAGGAATGGGGAATGCTAATATTGAGTTATATTTTATGATGCTTATTTTATGTTATATTGTATCTGTTCTTTTTATTTGAGTTCACCCTATCTGTTTGTGTGTGGCGATGATCATGTAACTTGTTACATGGGAGCAGATGGTGATGCAGGTGAGCATGTGGACACATAGAGTCGGAGTGGGGATAAGCAATGGGAGATTTACTAGTTTTTATTCATGAACTATTTTCTTGTAATGGTTTTGAGAAAAGATTATGTTTGTATTAATTGAACGTCGTGGTTTTCATTTATTATTGGCACGTTGATTTTGGATTTTAAATGTTCCCGCGTTTTAGGGAAAAGAATTTATAAATGAATGCGGTTATAAACATATTATCTTAATTTCTTTTGTATGAAATAAGTAATTTCCGGCTAGGACGTTACATTACTAGTACCCATACCCATACCTAGTTAATGCAGAGATTCCTTATCAAAATGGGGATATATATATATATATGTATACATATATATGTGTGTGTATATATATATATATATATATATATATATATATATATATATATATATATATATATATATATATATATATATATATATATATTATATTAACTAATGAACTATGTGTACTTTAGTAATTAAATGAGGACGAAAATGATGGCGGGTACGAGGATTAGATCGATATGTACAAACTCATCCTCATTCCCAATTGAAAAAAATTGGTATTACTCATGCCCATACCCATACCTAGTTAATGTAGAGATTTTCTGTCAAAACAGGGATAGGTTTGGACAATCCCCACGAGGATGAGTTTATTTGTCATCTATAGTTGGATCCACTGATACTCCTTCTTTGGAAATCACATGTCGTAAGAATTTCACTTCCTCTAACCATAATTTACGCTTAGACAATTTCACATACATTGTTTATCTTTCAAAATTTGCAAGATAGTTCTACGGTGCTCCTCTTCCTCTTTAATAATCTTAGAATAAATAAGAAGGTCATCCACAAAAGCAACTACAAAATGATCTAAAAATGAACAAAAAATATTATTCATATAATCCATGAATATTGCAAGAGAATTAATCACATCAAAAGGCATCACTTGATACTCAATGATCATACCTAGTTATAAATGCATTTTTCTATAAGTCTTCTGCTTTTACTCTAATATGATGATATTCTGATCTCAAATATATTTTTGAAAACAAAGACTCCTCTAAATTGGTCCATCAAGTCATCTATTTAAGGAAGAGGGTATTTATTCTTTATGGTAAATTTATTTAATTGAGGGTAATTCTCACATAACGTAAAACTTTCATCTTTCTTCTTAACTAACAAAGTTGAAGCTCCTCAAGGTGACATAACAAGTGAATTATTTTTCAAGTAACTCTCCCAATTGTTTCTTCAATTCTGTTAGTTCAGAGGGTGACATCATGTATGGCTATAGAAACTAGTCCAATTCCAAGCATCAAATATATCTGATGGCAAACAAAAAATATAATTAGAAAAGACAATAGGAAAATGTTGCACAATAGCTATGTTTTTCAAATCAATTTCCTCTTTTATTTCCATATAAGATAATAGTAAATACACTTGAATTTTATCTTTAAAGGCTCACTTACTGAGTTGGTATATGAATTCAAAAGATCTTCAAAATTGGAAATATTATTGGTTTTCTTTTTTCATAATTCAGAAAGACTTGATTGGAAGATAACCAACCCATGCCTAAGACCACATCTAATTGAGACAAAAGTAGACATACTAAATTTACAAGGAATTTTCTATTTTCAAAAAATGTACAATCTAAACAAACTTTATTGGTAATTACAGACTTAATTGTGAGAGTCAAAGCAAACAAACTAGTGTTTATAAAGGAGATTGGCAAGTTATGGTTGAACAAAATCATTAGAAATGAATGAATGAGTAGTGCCTAAGTCATACAATACATTTAAAGTTGCATCTTTAATAAGACACATAACTTGAATTAGATCATCATTTTAAGCAACTTCAGTTGCAGTCATGATGTATACTCTTCCTGTTATGGTAGGTCTTGTCTTAGGTGCTACAAGATTGAAGTGTGGTCTGTTGTCCACATTCAAATACTACATGACCAGGTTTTCCATACTTGAAATAGATAGGTCCTATAAGATGATAATCTTTAGAATAAGAATATTGTCCCATTAAAGCATCTTATATGATTATTCACAAGTCCATTAGAATTTTCTAAAGAAAATTGGCTCGGTTGAGATCTCCATTGGGGGCGATTGTATTATTTTTCCTCATTATGTCTCTTTATTTGTCTAGGGTCCAAAATATCTTGGTTTTTTTTTGTTTTGATTATTTTTAAAATCTTCTAAAAATCTACACTTGTGAATAACCATATGAAAATCATAATTTTCTACTATTCCTACTACTTTTCTCAATTCATGCCTAAATCCATTCTCAAAATTTATACATTTCATTCTCTCTTCTGGATGATAAAAGAAGGTAGAGTATCTTCCTAACTCTCCAAACCTAGAAGCATATTCTCCTACCGTCACACTTTCTTGTTTCAATTGCACAAACTCTATTTCTTTTGGTCTCTTCACATAATTTGTAGAATATATTTCTAAAAAATTATGTTTTAAACACTTTCCAGGTAATGATTATTCTTCCTCCTTCAAGTAATCTCATTTTACTATCCCACAAATATTCAACCTCTCCAATCAACAAAAACACATCATAATTGATCTCTTGGTTGTCAACATAATTCATAACTCAAAATATTTTTTTCATTTCCTTAATCCACAATTATTTTCTAAGTTATAACCTCTGAAAAGTTGTGGAGGTTTGCTTCTCCTACATTCAGCTAAACCTTGTGACTTAGTGGTTCCTTTAGGTCTTTAATTCCACAATAGAGTAGTGATTGATGAAGGCGTGACCACCTCCTTAGAAGCTCCCTCAAGAAGGATCACTAGAAGCATGTCTAGAGGGGAGTCTTTTATTCCATCACCTTTATCTTTGTTTTGCATTACTTTAGTTTGAATTTCCTAAGTTGGTTTCTAGTTGACTTATTTTGGTTGACTTGTTGACTTTGATCCAAAGTTGACCTTTGACCAAGATTAGATT